>BFBZ01000003.1_pt14:422500-591112 | contig 591112 bp, 517 predicted proteins | sample 1888401 | NCBI WGS metagenome assembly BFBZ01 (sample SAMD00112614, study PRJDB3348) | symbiont metagenome | host: Chara braunii
TGGCGTCGAATGGAGGGGCGATTGATCGCTCAGCGAGCACGGCGGACACATCGAGCGCTGCTTCAGTGGCCGCGAACACGACGCCAACCACAGTCACCGCGACGCCGGATTCCACCACTAACACTTCGAGTACGAGCGCGCCAAGCGGCACGATAACGAAGGTGACGCCGCCGGTTGCTGCCTTGAACGGCGTGGCCACCTTGGACTGGCTGCCGCCAACGGAAAACAGCGATGGCTCGGCCCTGACGAACCTTGCCGGTTATACGGTTTACTACGGTACCTCGCCGGACAACCTCGCGCAGAGCGTGAAGGTGACTAACCCGGGCCTGACGGCTTACACAGTTACGGGTCTGACCTCAGGCACTTGGTACTTCGCGGTTACTTCGTACTCCGCCTCGGGCGTCGAGAGCAACCGCACGAACACGGTCAGCACGAAGATCTAACACCGTCTACCCCGCATCATCCTCGGCCCGGCGGCGGCGCCCGCCGGGGGTGGTGTTCCCTCCAGTATGGCACACCCGGCGTCAGCGGCGTCGGCCCGTAACGCGCGACCACGTACTCCCGCCCTTCGCCGTAAACAGTGATCATGTTCATTCCCCAAGGTCGACCGGCCCGGCGCCGCTTCGATAGCCTCGGAGAGATCATTTCCGCTAAGCTTCCGACCTATGAAAGCACTCGTCATCGCACTGGCGTTGTTCACTCTCCCGGCGGCCGCGACAACGCTGCCACCAGATGGCAATCCAGCTCTGTGGACGCCTGAACAAAAGATAGAAGGCTTCAGAACCATCGCCAAAATTTACGGTGGCGACGCCGTACACCACGGCAACACAGTCTTGGCGTTGCCAAGCGCCCCGCATTCACTGAAGGATGCGCCGCAATTCATGGAGCACAATCACGTCGCCGGCCTCATCGTGCTGCATCGTGGGAAAGTAGTGTTTGAGCGATACAGGTTAGGCCACACACAGAAGGACCAGTGGGTTTCATTCTCGGTAGCCAAGTCTGTGACGTCCACCCTGCTTGGAGTCGCGATCCATGACGGCTTTATCAAAAGCGTCGATGAACCCGTTACTCGCTACATCCCAGAGCTCGCCCACAGCGGGTATGCCGAGGTAACACTGAAGCAGGCACTGACCATGTCTGTTGGCTTGCGATGGGAGGAGGATTACAAGAAGCCGGACTCCGACTGGGGGCGTTCTCTTTCGCTGGAGATTGCGAGTGACCAGCGACCGCCGGTGGATATCGTGAAGTACATGGGAGGCCTGCCGCGCGTGAGCCCGCCGGGCAGCACTTTTCTCTATAACTCAGGCAACGCTCAGATTGTCGGCGTGGTCGTCGAGCGGGCCACGCATCGGAAGTTGGCTGCTTACCTCGAGGAAAAGATCTGGCAGCCGCTGGGCATGGAGGCGGACGCATTCTGGGTGCATGACCGTTTTGGCCGGGACCTCGGTCGTTCAATGTTGAATGCAACCCTGCGCGACTATGCCCGTTTCGGTTATTTCTTCATGCATGGCGGTAAAATCGGTCCAGACTCGATTCTGCCCGCCGGCTGGGTCGCCGACGCGACTCGCGCCCATATACCGACTGGATGGGGTGATATCGGGTATGGTTACGAGTGGTGGATCAACGCTGACGGTACATACCGCGCGCTGGGCATCTTCGGGCAGATGATCTTCCTGGATCCGAAGTCGGACGTGGTGATCGTGACGAACAGCGTCTGGCCGGAGGCCGACTGGGATCCGGGTTACGACGCTGTCAGCGCATTTTGTACAGCGGTCGTACAGACCCTTACGGGAGCCTAGGTCCGCAGCAACCGACCATGCAAGCCGGTTGAGTTTGATAGGACGTCTGTGCCGTGTTGTGCACGTCCCTCCCGGTTCAGAAACTGAGCGGTTGCACGCGGCTCACGGTGGTGCCGTAGGTGTCCGTAACCCGGGGTAGAGTCGATGCCAGAGCCGATCAGCGGGGGCTGAGTCGCTCGCCGCGGATGTCTGTCCGGTCGGAGGAGCTCAAGGCGGAGCTGCCCCCGCTGAAGATAGAGCTCAACACCATGATGGCGATGAAAGGCGCCCCCAGAATCCAAATGGGAACCAAAGCCGAAGTCATAGCTGTCTCCGCGTCCGATTGATGTCGGGAGGAATAGTCGCAATAAACGGGCCGTCGTCGCGCTCACCCTGACCCGAGGTTCGATTGCAGCAGCGCCGCGTCCGCTCCCCACAGCTCATTCAGGTACGGAAAATTCCACTTCTCCGGCGGCTCCCGCGCCACGATCTGGTCCGTCACATCGCGCGCGGCCAGATCCACGATCTTGCGCTCAATCGGCATATCCGCCTTGGTTGAAAAAAACACCTTCACCCGCGGCCGCGTCAACTCAGTCGGATGCTGCTCCAACACCAAAGCCAGCCGCCCCGAGCTCAGTCGCACCAACGAGCCCGTCGGGTAGATGCCCAGGCATTTCACGAATGACCGGAACACTTGCACATCGAAATGCCCCTCCCAGGTGGCCATCTGCGCAAGCGAATGCGCCGGATCCCACGCCTTCTTGTAAGGCCTGTCGGACGTAACTGCGTCATATACATCACAGATGGCGCCCATGCGCGCCAACAGTGATATGCCTTCGCCCGCGAGGCCATCGGGGTAACCCTTCCCGTCATAGCGCTCATGGTGGTGTCGACAAACGTCGAGCACAGGCGCGCCGACCATTCCCGCGGCGCGCAGCATTTCCTCACCGCGCACGGGATGCTGCTTGATGATCTCGAATTCATCGTCGGTCAGCTTGCCCGGCTTGTTCAGGACATCCTGAGGCATGGCCGCCTTGCCCAGGTCATGCAGCATGCCCGCCATCCCGGCCTGATGGCACTGTGTTTCATTCAAACCGAGCTGACGCCCCAGGGTCACCATCAATGCACACACCGCAACCGAGTGAAGGTACGTGTACTCGTCGGCGGTTTTGAGCCGCAGCAGGCTGAGGAGGGCGTCCGGGTGGCGGTTGATCGAGCCCACTACATCCCCGACCAGTTGCGCGCATTCGGTTTCCTTGATGGCGTTGCCCAGGCGAACTTCGCTGAACAGGTGGCGCATAGCCTGGGCTGAGCGGGCTCGCAATCGGGCGGCCTGCTGCAGCTCATCCTCGAGCGCCACTGGCGCAGGCTGAGCGGCGGTCTGCTGTAATGCGCGGACGGGCTCGGCGGCGGATGATCGCGGCGTAGTGGGCACGTCCAGGCCTTTGGAGATGTCGATCCAACAGTCCTGCAGGGCACAGGACTTGATCTCCTGGATCTGCGCGTCGTCCGTAATTGCGAACTTGCCACGCCAGAACGGATGTGACAGCCAGCCGCCGTCGAAACCGTGGATGAACATTCCCACGGTGAGCTGGTTCACGGAAATCTTCTTCAGCACCCGGACTTGCTCGCTTCACTTGACGCGGTCAGGTTATCGCTCGCGTATACCTCGAGGAGTGTGTAGATCACAAACTATGCGGCATTGCGAACCCGAAACCTCGATCGGGGCCGTTCATCCTCACTGAAGCGGCCCTCCCCAAGCCAGGGTCTGCGCGAGCGTGTACGATCAACCCCCCAGTTCAACCGACGACCTTGCGGAGCGGCTCATCAGTCTTGGATCTCGTTTCAAATTTCTAGGTGCCCTGCGCTCACTCGGAACACGACGTCCCAATTGGCGCGCGTTCGTCGACTGGCAAACGTACTATCGACCCTATCTGGGGGCGGATTCCGGGCCGGCGCTGATCAAACATACTGTCCCGTGGATAGGTGATGAGGTCCGCCACACCGAGCTGATCGATGCACTGGCTGCGGGACGTCGCGTGGCGCTCGTGTGGGCGCCTCCGGGCTGTGGCAAGAGCCGTTTTGCCTTGGAGCTGGCTCGTCGCCTGGAAGCCGGTGGCGACCGCTGGCAGCCCCTGTTCGTCCTGCACGAGGCGGCGGTTGTCCGTGAAGAGCTGCCGGAGCTCGCTCAGCTGGAGCGAGCTGTCCTCATAGTGGACGATGCTCAGAACTGCCCCGATATAGTCGAAACGCTCGCGCGGGCAACCGCGACGCAATCCCTGCACATCGTTTGCGTCGCACGCACCAGCGGTCGCTTCGAGGTGGCACGCGCGCTCGGCGACGCAGGTGCCATCCACGAGCTCAATCTGGGCCGCCCGAACCCGAAGCTCGTGCGCAACCTGATTGATCGTCTCCTCTCCAAAACCTCGCCCATGCACCGCGACACGATCGATCGCTTCGTGCGCCAGTCATTCTTTGGGGCGGTGTTCATAGGCACGCTGGTGAGCCGCGAAAAAAAGCTACCGCAGAGTTTTCAGCGGCAGTACCTGCGGGATCACTTTTGCCGTCAACCCTTCATCGAGCCGACGCGGGATGTGTGTCCCGTCGAGCCGGCCCTGCGCGCGTTGTCCGTCTACGCCGCTCTTGCGCCGTGCGCCAAGCAGGATGCAGCCATTCGCGAAACCGCGGCTGAGCTGAGCGGACTGACCAGTGAGAAGGTCGAGTTGCTGCTGAATCGCCTGCTCGCGGCCGGGGTGTTCCAGGAAGATAGTCACGGTCGGGTAGGACCCGCGCCGGACGTGCTGGGCGATCTGATTCTGGAAGAAGTCTGCCTGGACATTCAAGGCAAGCCGACACCCTACAGCAGTCACTTGCTCGGCCGCGTGTTTGCGCTCGACGCAACCACCGCAATGAGGAACTGCGGGGAGATCGGTCAGTTGTTCGCAGCCGCGAACGACGTCGACCTGCTCAGCAAGCTCATTCTCGACCGAGCCCGAACCGTTTCCCGGGACAACGCGGCCGCGGTCATGCAGCTCCTGCAACTGTGCCAGCCGCTTGCGGTCAGTCGCGCCGCGACCGTGGTTGAAGTGGCGAGCATTCTCGAGTCCCGCGGCATTCTCCGGCGCGACAGCCCGACCGACAATGTCGAGTTGAATGTGCTGGCGCTTCTCCTGAGCGCTGCACGAGCTCAGGTCGAACCGACCGCGGTGACGACGGCGTTGGCATTGGGCCGCGACCTGTACGTCAGCTCCTTGCCTGATGAGAACGCGCGTCGAGAGGTGCGCGAGCTGCTCGAGTCCGCCTCCGGCTTTGCCGCCGGTCGCAGTGTTGAGTATTGCCGTGCCGTGGCTCAGGCCCTGCAAGCCTGGGTGGCTGACGCCAACGCCCAGGTAGCGGCGGCAGCTACTTCCCTCAGTGGCCAGTTTCTGCGCATCGAGTCGTTACAACCGTCCGCGGAAATCGGCGCGGTGAGGGATATCGCCGTGGAAACACTGGTTCGGGGCATTGCGCACGCGAATGCGGGCATCCAGTGCGCTGCCGTGGCGGCGCTGGAGCATTACGCACAGCATACCGGCGAGCCCGATGAGGCATTGCGCGAGGACTGGCACCCCCAGATTGCCCGCGAGGTAGGCAATCTCTCCGCGGCAATGATCAAACTCGTCAAGGCCAGCCCGAGTCTGCCCGTGTGGGCCTGCGTTGAGTTGCAAGGGTGGTTGTGGTGGTCGCGGGATCTGAAGGAGCTGCACGAGGCGGGGACTGCCGCGCTGCAAGCCGTTCCCGATTCGGATGCCTATCGGTTCTGGAAATCCCTGTACGCGCAACGATTGCCGCTGCGGATCGATATCCCCTCGCAAGGCGCCGAGCGCCTGGAACACATCCGCGGTTTCGCGACCCATGACCCAGCGCAGTCCCTCGAGCAGGCCCAGCAGCTGTTCAACACGCTGGATCCCAAACACACCGAGCCGGGAGCCTGGCGCAAACTCTGGATGAGTGTGCTCGAGCAGACGCCCGCCGGCCGAATGGATTCCCGTGCCGATGTGGTCGTAGCCGAGTTTGCCCGGCGACATCAGACGCAAGCGTGGTCGTTCATCACGGAGCCGGACCCGAAGGGCGTGCTGTTCGCAGTCGTGCCGATATTGTTGGTCGAGCTTCGCAAGTTGGATACGGCACGCGCATCGCGCGTAGCGCAAGAGGTACTGCCCGGATCCAAGCTCGAAGGTGTCTGGCTTCAGGCGCTGTGGTCCGTGCAGGACCTGAACGAAGGCGAGAGTACGATTCTGGCGCGGGGGCTCGGGTCCCCCGAGGCTGCAACCGTGTATCGGACCGCGCGGGCTTTGTTGAGTGCCACCGAAATCGATCGGGTCGGTGCCTTCCGCAGGGTATTGGCTACTGTCAGCCGCCATCCCACGGATGAAGAATTGTGGGCTCTCATAATTGAACATTTCGTGCAATGGACGGAGGGCCTGCTCGGGCGGCCCGAAGTCACGCTGACACCCACGGAGGCGATGTCAGCGGTCGGGGATGCGCTGATCGCGCTGTTTCAGTCCCAGGGTGGTCAGGTTCGGTGGGGGTATCAACGGCACACCGGTCAACTCCCGGCGGTGTTCGCGATTCTGGCCATCGTTCAGCCGAAGGGGCTCGAGCAATGGATGCGGATGACCTTCGGTACGCCCGGTGGCTCGACCGGGCAATGGGAGGATGCCTGCCCGCTCAGCAATCGCCGCCTGCGCGAGTCCATGAGTCAATTGCGCGGATTGAGCGAGCGCACGGCTGCATTCGAGTTGTTGCAGCATTGGACAACGAAGCCGCGATCGTAAGCGTCTATCGGGAGCATAGACACTATCCATGATGCCCTGAGTCGCCTGCAAATAGACTCATTCCAAGAGTCGTAGGTATTACCCTACTGCAGGAGCGAAGTGATGCGTAAGAGCTTTTTCCGGCTGCTGATGGTCTGTGCGGCAGCCACCGCAACCGCGGCCCCCGAGGGCACGCCCCAGACGGCGCAATTCTGGTGGCCCGATCATCTGGACCTTGCGCCACTGCGTCAGCACGACGCCAGGTCCAATCCCTTGGGCGAGGATTTTGATTACGCCAAGGCCTTCGCCACTCTGGACCTGCGAGCGGTGAAGGAGGACATCAAGAAGACCCTGACGAGCTCCCAGGACTGGTGGCCGGCTGATTACGGCAACTACGGCCCCTTCTTCATCCGCATGGCCTGGCACGGCGCAGGTACCTACCGCACGTTCGACGGACGCGGCGGCGCCGACGGGGCGGATCAGCGCTTCGAGCCTCTCAACAGTTGGCCTGACAATGTCAGTCTCGACAAGGCGCGTCGATTGCTCTGGCCGATCAAACAGAAATACGGGCAGAAGATCTCCTGGGGCGATCTCATGGTGCTCACCGGAAACGTGGCCCTCGAGTCGATGGGATTCCAGACCTTCGGGTTCGCGGCCGGACGGCGCGATGACTGGGAGCCCGATCTCGTGTACTGGGGTCCCGAGTTGAAGTGGCTGGGCGATGAACGTCACGACGCGTCGCATCAGTTGCGCAAGCCCCTGGGAGCGACCCAGATGGGACTGATCTATGTCAATCCGGAAGGTCCGAACGGCAATCCGGATCCGCTCGCCGCAGCCAAGGACATTCGCGAAGCCTTCGGTCGCATGGCCATGAATGACGAGGAGACGGTGGCTCTCATCGCCGGGGGTCATACCTTTGGCAAGGCGCACGGTGCGCATGATCCGTCCAAGTGTGTCGGGCCCGAGCCCGCGGCGGCGGGTGTGGAGCAGCAGGGGTTGGGTTGGGTCAACAAGTGCGGCAAGGGCAATGGCTCGGATACCGTCAGCAGCGGGCTGGAGGGCTCCTGGTCGGTCAATCCAACCTTGTTCACCACCCAGTATCTCGACAACCTGTTCAGATTCGACTGGGTGAAGACCCGCAGCCCGGCGGGGGCCACGCAGTGGATTCCTGCCGACCCCGGCGCCGCTGCGTTGACCCCGGACGCACAGGATCCGACAGTCCGGCATGCGCCGATCATGTTTACGACCGATCTTGCCTTGAAGTTCGATCCGGCCTATCGCGCGATCGCGCTGCGCTTCCACGATCATCCCGAGGAGTTCAAGCTGGCCTTTGCCAAAGCGTGGTTCAAACTCACTCATCGCGACATGGGGCCGCGTTCCCGTTATCTGGGGCCCGATGCTCCGCAGGTCGATCTGATCTGGCAGGATCCGCTGCCGGCAGCCACGCATGCCGTAGTCGATGAAGCGGATGTGGCTCGGCTGAAAACGAGGATACTGGGATCGGGGCTGACAGTGCCGCAGTTGGTGCGCACCGCCTGGGCTTCTGCCGTGACCTTCCGCGGAACTGACTATCGCGGGGGTGCCAATGGCGCGCGCATTCGGCTCGCGCCTCAAAAGGACTGGGCGGTGAACGATCCGCGGGAGCTCGCCACCGTGCTGAAACGACTGGAGGGTATTCGCAAGGAGTTTAATACCGGCGCCAAGCAGATTTCCCTCGCGGACATCATCGTCCTCGGCGGCGACGCAGCCATTGAGAAGGCAGCCAATGACGCGGGTCATCCGGTAAAGGTTGCCTTTGTGCCGGGCCGCGTGGACGCAACTCAGGAACAGACGGATCCGAAGTCGTTTGCCGTCCTGGAGCCAACCGCTGATGCATTCCGCAACTATTTCGCGCCGGCGGGTCAGACGCAGTCACCTGCCGAGCTGATGGTGGACAGAGCCAACCTCTTGACACTGTCAGTGCCTGAGATGGTGGCCTTGATTGGTGGAATGAGGTCGTTGAATGCGAATGCCGGCGCATCGGCCAAGGGAGTGTTCACCGACCATCCGGGCGCATTGAGCAATGACTTCTTTGTCAATCTGCTCGACATGTCGACGAAGTGGGAGAAGTCGACCGGGTCCGAGGGCACGTACGAAGGGCGCGATCGCAAGACGGGCAAGCTTCGGTGGACGGCGACGTCCGTGGATCTGGTGCTTGGATCCAACTCAGAGCTGCGTGCGGTGTCCGAGGTGTATGCATCCTCCGACGGGCAGGATCGATTCCTCGGCCAGTTCGTCGAAGCTTGGACGAAAGTCATGAGTCTTGATCGTTTCGACTTGCACTGAGTCGCGGTGACGCTGCTGTGCTGAGGGCTTTTCCTTTAAGATAGGCCGGATGCACAGCAGCAAGCCCATTTATGCGGAGGGGCGCGATTTCGTGACGCAGTCGACATTCTCTCTGGTTACGGCCGGCCTCGGATCCTACAAAGTCGTCGTCGCGATCTGCTGACCGTGCCGTTTATCAGCGCACGGGCGGCGGTCGCCCAAAAAGACTACGACGTCATTGTGGTTGGTTCGGGAGCCGGCGGTGGGCAGATCGCCTACACCCTTACCATGGAAGGCGTGCGTGTCCTGATGTTGGAAGCCGGCAGGAAGTACGACGCCGCCGAGGCGGCAATGTTCCAGACTCCCGATGACGCGCCGCTGCGGGGGATGGATACGCCTGACAAGAGCTTCGGGTTCTACGACGCCACCGTCGACGGTGGCTGGCAGGTGCCTGGCGAGCCATACACTTGCGCAACCGGCGCCGGCGAGACGCCGTTCAAATGGTGGCGGTCGCGGATGCTTGGGGGGCGGACCAATCATTGGGGGCGGATCTCGTTGCGCAATGGCCCTTATGATTTCAAGCCTCGGTCACGCGATGGACTGGGCATGGACTGGCCCTTCGGCTACGAACAGCTGGCACCGTATTACGACAAAGTCGAAATGTTGGTGGGCGTTTACGGGGCCAATGACGGTTTGGAGAATACGCCGAGCTCGCCCGCCGGATGCTTGCTGCCGCCGCCCAAACCGATTGTCAGCGATCTGCTCGTGCAGAAGCACACCGCGCGGCTCGGCTTTACCACCGTGGCCGGCCACCGAGCTGTTCTCACAAGGCCGTTGGACTGGAAAAACGTACCGGCGAAGTTGCACCCGGGCAATCCGGCTGCGCAGAAGATCATTGCACGAGACATGCGGAAACGTGTGCCGTGCTTCTGGGCAACACCGTGTGGTAACGGTTGTTCCATCCGGGCCAACTATCAGTCGACGACCGTGCATTTACCGCCCGCGCTCGAGAGCGGCAAACTGGACATCCTCACCGATGCAATGGTTTCCCAAGTCATTCTCGGCAAGAACGGACGAGCCTCTGGAGTCCGCTTCGTTGATCGACACACGGGCCGGACCTTGGAGGTCCATGCCCGCGCGGTTGTGCTTGCCGCGAGCGCCTTTGAGTCCGTTCGCATCCTGCTCAACTCTCATCCGGCCGGCTCTGCTCAGGGTCTTGCCAACTCGAGTGGCAACCTGGGCCGATATCTGATGGATACTGTCGGAAGCGGGCTCGGGGGACAGGTGCCGATACTCGAAAACCTGCCGCCGCACAATGAAGAGGGCGCCTCCGGCGGGCACATGTACGTACCGTGGTGGGGTTACAAAGCCCAGGCGGCCGGCAAGTTGGATTTTCCACGCGGCTACCACATCGAGTTCGGCGGTGGCCGTCGTATGCCTGATTTCGACACGCTGCAGGGCCTCGAATGGCTCACCGGCGGCAGCTACGGAGCGAAGCTCAAGGAAGACGCCCGGCGTTACTACGGTTCGTTTGTGTACTTCTCCGGGCGTGGAGAAATGATTCCCAATGAGAAGTCCTACTGCGAGATCGATCCAACCGTCAAGGATCGGTGGGGAATTCCGGTATTGCGGTTTCACTGGCAGTGGTCCCAGCACGAGACCCGGCAAGCCGCCCACATGCAAAAGACGTTCGCTGACATCATCGAATCCATGGGTGGCCGCGTTCGCGACGAGCCGCAAGCAGATGGCGGCAAGGCGATCTCCGAGGGTGGCAGCATCATTCACGAAATCGGCGGAGCCATCATGGGAGATGATCCTCGGACATCGGTGGTGAACGAGTGGTGTCAGACCTGGGATGTCAGCAATCTCTTCGTGGCCGACGGTGCGCCCTTTCCCTCCAATGCTGACAAGAATCCAACCCTGACCATCATGGCTAACGCCTGGCGCGTGGGCGATCATATCGTCGATCGGCTGCGCCGACGGGAAATCTGATGGACAGGCGAGAGACGATCAAGTGGATGTTGGCGGCCGCTGCCGTTATCCCGCTTGCTCGCCTGGAGGCGGCGGCATCAGCCGAGCCGTATGGCACCGACCCTGATCTACAGCGCGTCTACCATCCTGGCGAGCTGTGGCCGCTCACGCTGACACCTGAGCAGCGCAAACAGGTTACGTTATTGTGCGACACCATCTTGCCGGCCGATGCCGTTTCGCCCAGTGCCTCGCAGGTCGGCGTTGTTGATCTCATTGATGAGTGGATCAGCGCTCCCTATCCGGTTCAGCGACAGGATCGGGGTCTCGTGCTCAAAGGTCTCGATTGGATGGAGGCGCAAGCCCACCGCCGCTTTTCCCGGTCCCTGTTGGAAATCACGCCCGAGCAATTGCACGCGGTATGCGATGACATCTGTTGGGCCGCCAGGGCCAAGCCGGAATTCCAGGAGGGAGCGCGCTTCTTCGCGCGCTTTCGTGACCTGACCACGGGTGCGTTCTACACATCGCCTCAGGGGCGCGCGGATCTTGGGTATGTAGGGAATACGCCGATGCCCCGGTTTGACGGTCCACCGCTGGAAGTGCTCAAAAAGGCAGGGTTGGCATGACGCACGCTAAACGAATTGCCCTGCTGATCACGGCGGTTCTGATCGCAGGGTCCGCTTCGGGCGCCGAGAAGGAGGCGCCGACCGGGTACACGGATACTCCATTGCTCCCCGGCAGCAAATGGCGCGTACACGATGGTGCCCGGCCTCATCCCCAGGTGGTCACTCCGGGAACGTTCAGCTCCGATGCGCAGGCTGGCAAGCCGCCATCCGATGCGATCATCCTTTTCGATGGCAGGACGCTCGATGCCTGGGCAGCCGAAGAGGGCGGTGGTCCGGCCAAGTGGAAGATCCAGGACGGCTACATGGAGGTCCAGGCAGGCGCAGGTGATATCGTCACAAAGCGGAAATTCAGTGACTATCAGCTGCATGTTGAGTTTCGCGAGCCGGCTCCCGCGGCGGGGCACAGCCAGGAGCGAGGCAACAGCGGGGTGTTTCTGGCCGGGTTGTACGAGGTACAGGTACTGGACGGCTATAACAACACCACCTACGCGGACGGCCAGGTGTCGTCGTTGTACGGTCAGGCGCCGCCGCTCGTGAACGCCGCCCGTCCGCCCGGTCAATGGCAGACGTACGACATCATCTTCACGACGCCCCGTTTCGCGGGCGGCAAGCTCAGCAAGGCCGGCTATGTCACGGTCCTACTGAACGGCGTGGTGACTCAGGACCACACGGAGCTACTCGGCCCGACTGTGCACCATGCGTTGCCGAAGTGGGTTGTGCATGATCCGGACATGCCGGTGAAGTTGCAGGACCACCACATGCCAGTTCGCTTCCGCAATATCTGGATCCGCCCCTTGGTCCGCACCAACTGACGGCGCAGGAAGCGGGTTGACGACCGTTATGTCGACGGGTGCCACGCGAACGGATTGCCCGTAGCGATCGGAGACGTCCTGTAGCTGCTGAGGATCCCGCGCGATGGCCACGAGGCGGTGCCCTGTTTCCAGTACCGCTTCCGCCAGCGCTCGCCCAATGCCGCGCGATCTACGGGTGATGAGCCATCGCCGTGCCAGCGATCTCATTGCCTGATCGCATGCGCATTAGTGTGTTCCCCAACTAGTTCGGACGGGCGGCCTTCGGGTTTTGGCGCATCTTCGTGAGGATCACGCTCCCAGGGTAGTTTCCCGGTGAACTACCATTGGCGGTATATCCCTGCGGAGCCGCCAACATGGACACGGAATGGGCTGACAATGAATGGGCCACAGAGCCGCGCGTGATCTGGGAACCGATCAGACCCGCGCGAGCGAATCTCAACTACTGGGTCAGAAGCACCCACCAGCGTTTTGCGAAGAATTTCGCTCGATTGCTGAAAGAAACCGGAATCATCGCCTCGGAATGGATGGCTCTCCGCGAGTTATATCGGCCGCAGCGCTGGTCCCCCGTTGCGTTGGGTCAGGCCATCGGCCTGAGCAAGGGAGGGGGCTCGAAACTGGTGAGCCGACTGGTTGCGAAAGGCCTCGCGGTCAAGGACGTGAGTTACTTCGATCGGCGTTTCCGAGCCGTCGGGCTGACGAAGCGAGGGCGGGAGCTGGTGGTCTTCCTGGCATCTATCGAACGCGACACCGACCGCGAGTTTTTCGGGCCGTTGGGTAACGAGAGACGTTTCCGGCTCACTCAATATATGACCCGGCTGCTCGATTCCGGTGCCAGCCGCAGTCTGCCTCAGTGGGTTCGAACCCAACTGAGGCGGAGTGAGTTCAAGCAATTCACTCCCCAGGCGGTGGCGAAGCGAGGGGCCCGCGATCAGAGGAAAGCCGATGAGCTGTGGGCATATTGCCAGCAGACGATGATAGCCAATGCACTGGGAACCGCGCCGCCGCCCATGCCCGATTGGCTGCGTACTGAATGAGCGGAATCGAGTAAAAAATCGTCGGGTTGCATCAGGTGGTACCCCTGGGCGGCCTGCATCGGCGGGTAATCTCAACGTCGGTACCGACATCAATCAGCGCCTGACCAGTTGGAAGTCACCTGGCAACGGATTTACTCCACGATCTACGGTCACGCTTTTAAAACTAGCCCGGAAAGTCGGTGGAGCGAGTTTCCGCCTCCCAACGATCCATCTCGTCGATGAGACTGTCGAGCTTGTCACGCTCCCGCCGCAAAGCATCGGACCCGAGCAGCAGATGCAACGGCGGGGTCTGCGAATCGACAACCTTGAGAATGCTGTGCGCCGCCCGAACGGGATCCCCGATCTGCTTCCCCGCCATGTTGTCCAGGGCCACGAGAACCTTGCCGGCGGATGCGGCGTAGTCCTGCGCGCCCGCCTCGGTACGCCGAATCGAATGATCACTGAGGAAATCCGTGCGGAACGCGCCCGGAGCAATGGCGGTAACCTTGATGCCCAGCGGCGCCAACTCCTGCGACAACGCTTTCGACAGCGCCTCCAATGCGGATTTGGTCGCGGCATACACGCCGGACCCGGCATTCGGTGCTCGGCCGGCGATTGAAGTGACATTAATGATGTGGCCGGACCGCTGTGCGCGCAGTCGAGGCAACACGGCCCGGATCAGTCGCACCGGACCAAACACGTTGGTCTCAAACAGGCCGATCATCTCGCGATCGGTCACGCTCTCAACTGGACCGAGCAACCCGTGTCCCGCGTTGTTGACCACAACATCCAGCCTGTCCACGAGCTCGAAGGTTCGAGACGCGGCCGCCTCTATGGCCTGGGAGTCGCGCATGTCCAGAGTCAGCCGCTGAAATGAGCCTCGGCCGTTGGCGATGTGCGGATCGCCTTCACGCACAGTTCCAATCACGGTATCGCCTCGTGCCAGTGCCGCCTCTGCCAAAGCCTTGCCCAGGCCACGAGAAACGCCGGTAATCAACCAGCTCTTCATGAGTGAGTCCTTCTAGTGATCGATGCCCGGCACTCTAGCCTCAGGGTGCGCCGCGATTAATAGTCCCGCGCTTACAGCCCTTGTAAGCTGGACTCATGAATCAGCCGACCACGACCGAATTCGGCCAGCTACGCGCGTTTATCGCGGTGGCCGAGGCCTTGAACTTTTCGCGGGCCGCGGAGAAGCTGGGCGTCTCTTCATCCGCCCTCAGCCAGCTCGTTCGCTCGCTGGAAGAGCGCGTCGGCGTACGGCTTCTGCACCGAAATACGCGAAATGTGTCGCTGACGGAGGCCGGGGAGCGGCTTCTGCACCGAGTGAAACCTGCGGTCGAAGAGCTGGGTGCCGCGATCGGTCAAACTAGCCATCTGCGCGAGCAGCCGATCGGGCCGGTTCGCATCCATTGCTTCCGGACCGCGGCCGACGTGTATGTTCGACCGATTTTAAAATCGTTTCATCAAATGTATCCGGATGTCGTTCTCGACATCACCGTGGATGACGAAGTAGTGGACCTCGTGGCCGGCCGCTTCGATGCCGCCATCCGGATAGGTGAAGTCATCGAGAAGGACATGGTTGCCATGCGCCTAGGCCAGGATCTGCGCCAGGTGGCGGTTGCCTCGCCCGAATACCTGGCTCGCCGCGGAACACCTCGACATCCCCGGGATCTCTTGTCGCACGCTTGCATCGGCTGGCGCTGGCCCGGGCACGAACGTCCCTACAAATGGGAATTCCAGGAGAACGGCCAGTGGTTCGAAGTGGCCGTCGAGGGACCGATCATCGCGAATAGCAAGGAGTTCTGTTTGCAGGCCGCGGTTGACGGGCTGGGCGTTGCGTTTCCAACCGATCAGTTGAGCGCGCCCTACGTGGCGGCGGGGCAGCTCGTACGCCTGCTCGAACCCTGGTCCGCGCCTTTCCCCGGCTTCTACCTGTGCTTCCCGGCGCGGCGCCAGATGGCGGCTCCCCTGCGCGCGTTCATTGACACGATGGCAGCAAGAATTGGAATGCAGCCGACCGCGGCCGCTGGCAACCTGAACGAATGAAAACGATACGCCGCGGGGATCGTGCCGCCCAATCTGAAAGCTCGATCAGGGCGCTGGTGTCCGCATTCCTCGACCATTCCATGAGCATGTTGGCTGCTGGCGCCAACCCCGGGTAGCCGGCGTTATATGAATGGGCGGTTGCGGGGTGTACCGCTTTCGTTCCCTGAGAAGAATTTGGGACGCTCACGCGCGGAGTGACTCTAGAACCCGAACCCAATCTGATCGCTCGCCGGCGGGCGCGCCGCACCTTCGATCTCGAGCATCCTGGCCTTCGACCGCGCCCCACCCGGTGCGGAAAATCCGCCGATCTTTCCGCCGGCCGCCCGTACCCGATGGCACGGCACAATCAGCGGCACCGGATTCGAAGCCATCGCTTGACCGACAGCACGCGCTGCCTGGGGCTCCGCCCCCAAGATCCTTGCAACGGCCCCGTACGTCGTGGTCTCCCCCCAGCCGAGCTTGCGGACTTCCGCATAGACTCGGGAAAAGAAGGGATCCTGCGCACCGAGATCCACTGCCGCGCAGGAGAAGTCGACCCTCTCCCCATCGAAATACCGCTGAATGTCGGAAATGAGTTTCGCAATGCCCGGCGAGGGCAGGGCGCGCTGAGCCTCGGGCAACCGACGCAGAATCGCCGCCTCCGCGGACTCGTCGGTGCGAGCAGGCAGCCGAAGCCCACTCACCCCGTGTTGATTCCAAGCGAGCCCGACGAACCCGTCCTTTGTCTCAAATGTCGTGTAATACTGCTGCATCCCTCGCTGGACTCCGGGTGTCCGACCCCACACAGGTGGGACCGCGATGTTACCTGAGTTATCGAAACTTGCGGTTGTAGAGCGGACAATGGGCCGGCAATCAAGAGGAACGCTCAATGAATGACGATGAAAGCCCGCACACGCGAGAGAGTGATCGCACACAACCCTCCAAAGGTGACTCCGCAGCTCAACCAGCCGGGACTGAGACGGCGGTAGAGGGCGGTGCGGAGCCGGCCAAACGCCAGGCTGAGCGCGACTGGCGGGACAGCTCCCAGGAATCGGGCGAATAGGTCATTGCCGCCGCCGCCGGGCGGGATCGCCCACATTCGAGCCCGATTCGGTCAACTGAACGTCCAGGAGCGGTAGGCCTGTTGAGGCTGGAGGCAGCCTTACACAACATAGGTTTAGGCGAACGTTGTCCGGGACCTGCACGGCGGGAACCACCCGCACAACCGACCGTTGTGCGTGCATCAGCTGAAGCCGTGGAACCTCGATGCGAACAATCCTGATTGTCATCCTGCTACTCCTCCTCCTCGGCGCCCTGCCAACATGGCCGTACAGCACGGGTTGGGGTTATTACCCGAGCGGCGGTCTGGGTCTGATTCTGCTGATCGTGATCGTGGTCGCCTTGTTGGGCCGAGGATAGGTGACTTGGCTTGATCTGACGCAATGGCCCGCGATGCTCATTACGGTGATCGCCGCCTGGTTCGTCGCCTCAACCCAACGGCATCGCCGTCGGGTCGGCTTCTGGCTGTACCTGGTGAGTAATTTACTTTGGGTTGCGTGGGGCATGCATACGCAGGCCTATGCGCTCATCGTCCTTCAGTTGTGCCTCGCGGTAATGAACGTCCGAGGCGAGCGCAAGGCCGCGACCCGAGGCGGCCCCGCGCCCGGTCAGGGTCAGGGCTGACCGGTGCCTCCGCCCGAGCCGTAAATATTACCAGTGGCAAAGCTCGCATCGCTCGCCGCAAGTTGCACATAGATGGAGGCCAACTCAACGGGCTGGCCCGGCCGTCCGAGCGCGGTTTGGCTCCCAAAGTGTTGCAATTTCTGCTGTGTTGCCCCACCGCTCACCTGCAAAGGTGTCCAGATCGGCCCCGGCGCAACGCCGTTGACCCGAATGCCTCGTCCACCCAGTTGTTTGGCCAATGACTTCACGTAGTTCATGGTCGCAGCCTTGGTCTGAGCATAGTCATAAAGATCGGCAGAGGGGTCGTATGCCTGCTCCGAGGTTGTGCCGATAATGCAGGAGCCGGCCTTCAAGTGCGGCAACGCGGCCCTGATGATCCAGAACGGCGCGTAGATGTTGGTTTTCATGGTTGCATCGAAGTCCTCGCTCGACAGCTCGAGGATCGACTGGCGCGCCTGCTGCCGCCCCGCGTTGCTCACCACGATGTCCAGGCCGCCAAGCTTCTCGACCGCCTCGGCGACGAGCCTTTTGCAGAAGTCCTCAGCGCGCAGATCGCCCGGAATCGCCACACCCTTGCGACCGGCTTGCTGGATCAGTTGGATGACTTCCTGTGCATCCGGCTCTTCGGACGGAAAGTAGTTGATCGCGACATCGGCACCTTCCCGGGCATAGGCGATGGCCGCCGCGCGGCCCATGCCTGAGTCCCCACCGGTGATCAATGCCTTCCTGCCCTGCAGGCGCCCCGATCCCTTGTAGCTCTTCTCGCCATGGTCCGGCTTGGGATCCATATCCCGGGCGAGACCCGGCCAACGCTGTTCCTGCGATTTGAATGGTGGTTTCGGATACTTTTCTCGGGGATCTTCCATTGGATGTGCACCTCGTTGGGAATCGGCTGGGGAGCTTGCTTCCGCACGAACATAACCAGCGGAAGAGGCGGCAACGCCCGCTCCCACCATGCTTAGAGCTGCGCGTCGGGTCATTCCTGGCTTTTCTGAGGCTGACATGCTATTTGCCCTCGAAGCCTGCCACTGCGGCATTCACGACCGCCAGGTTGTCAGGAATTCCCAGCTCCTGGGCTTTCCTTTTGCCGGCCGAAATGATCCGGCGCGCATCCGCCAGACTGAGGGAGATTATTTCCAGGGGCATGAGTTGACGTCCTATGTTTTGAGGAAGCAGGACAGACTCAGCATGTTTTAATCCCGCTTGCGCCCGAGGTTATGATCAATAACATTTGATTGAACCGCGGTCGGGAATAGGACGTGCTCATCAACAACTCATGAACCAGTCACCCAACCAGCCGGACGCCGGATCCGGCGCGCCGGCAGCAGACACAGCCGAATCAGGGCGCCCAGACCGGCAATCCGCAAGTGGATTCCAAGGACGCCGCGATCCGCGGAACGATCATCACGTGCGCAACGAGAAGTAAGCTGGGAAACCAGCGGGCGGATCCCGGGGGTACTCGAGGCCGCCGGGTCCGCAGTAACAGCTCGCTTGTGCCTGCTGGGGGTTTTGTGGGGAGGCCGTGCGGTTCTGCTGTCACTGCGGACCCCGAGTCCGTGGGTCAGCAATGTACGCGCGGCGGCCGGTCAGATCAGGTGCCGAAAGTCATTGCCATCTGGATCATCCGAGCGGCCACCGGCGCCGAGCGGGTCGGGTTGGAAGCGAGCTGGACCCTCAGCGCGGGTCGGCAAGCGATTCGACCATGGACTTGGCCTGACGCAAGTCGGCTCCCGTTTCACGCCGATAGAGCCGGATCGCCTCGATCTTTCGCTCCGGGTCCGTAGCCAACTCCTTGACCCGATCCGACGGCGGCCCCGGCGGGGCGAGCGGATCGACATTCAGATGTCGCAGCAGGGCGTCCAGATTTCGCTCCAGCGTCGCGAGGCGGCGTTCCGAGCGAAACATCGAAAAACAAAGCGTGATCAGCAGGATGGGCGCACCGACGGAGAAAAAATCATTCATGGGCATCATCCGGCAGCCATAGGAGGGCCTCATCATCGATCCGCCCGGCGTGCCTGTCGAGGGGTAGCACAATATTGCCGGTGCGCCACCGTCTATGGATGCATGGACCCAGCGCGAGTAACCATGCCAACGTCAACCAAGGGTAACGCCCCCGGCAAGGGCACCGCACTTTGCAAATTTCCGGCCGGTGTCATGGCCCCTCGAATCAATCCATCCCGTTGCGAGGCCAAGGGACCTTGTGTCCCGGCTTGTCCCTACAACATACTGGTTATCAGGCTCCTGACATCGGAAGAAAAGGCAGAGCTGACCCCGATACAACGATTCAGGACCTTCGTGCATGGTAACAAGCGCGCCTTCGTCGTGGATGCAGACGCCTGTAGGGGCTGCGGGCTGTGCGTCGAAGCGTGCCCTGAGCACGCCATCAAACTGAAACGTCGCGGAGGCGATTGACGCTCACTCTTCGGCGAGCAGTTGATTGAGATTATGGTTGAATTCTTTCACGAATTGCACATAGTGCTCGCCCGTCGCGGGACCGGCAAACCCCGTGTGAATCTTTCGTACCTGTCCCTTGCGGTCCACGATGAGCGTGGTCGGGAAACCGTGGAACGTTTGTAACATCGGCAGCTTCTTTGCTGCTTCGTCCTCGTCGGAGATACCGGCGATCAACGTCGTATAGTGGATGTTGAACTGCTGCCGGAAGCGGCGCGTTGCCGCCGCGGCCCGGTCGAAGTCCCCGAAATGTTCAAATTGAAGCGAGACAACCTCCAACCCTCGGTTGCGGTACTGCTCATACAGCGGCGCCAGAAACGCCGCCTCGTCGTGACAGTTCGGACACCAACTACCCGCCAGCGCAATCACCAGCACCTTGCCGCGAAACCGCTCGTCCCGCGAGCTGATTGTCTTACCCTGCAGATCCGGAAATGCAAACTCGAACTTTGAGTCGCCGGAGCGCATGGCCGTGACGCTGTAGGAATCCGCCAGCGCCGCGTGTGCATCGCGCTTCGCGAGCCAATGCCTGTGAAGCGCAGACCCCGACCAGAAATCCCCCTCGAGCGCGCCGTCGAGGCCAGACAATTTTGCCTTGTACAAAAAGGCGTGAGCGCCGTCAAAGGTCGAGAGAAACAACTGGTTTCCCTGCACCTGGCCGGCGAGAAACCGATGGTCCCCGGTGTCCGTGAGAAAAGTCCCGGTCACAACGTCATTCGACTGCGAAAACTCGCCGACGGCGGCCTCCTCCTTGCCATCATCGTCGGTGAATGTAACCGACCAACGCCCGGAAACGTCCACGGCGCTCGCAGATCGCCGCGGGAAGAACCGATAGGACTGTTTGAATTGGGCGCTCAGGGGCAAATGCTGGTCCTTGCCGTGCGGCTTGCTGATCACTATTTCTCCCTGCAGCCCATTGTTCCGGGCATCCGCCGTCAGGCGATTCAGATAGCCCGGCATCGTGATCTGCAGATGTGGGCCCGCGACCGTGACCTCACTGAGTTTCAGCCGCTCCGAGCCATTGAGCAGATATCCGACCCAACCTGAGCTCTCGTGTTCGAGGTCGAGGCCGAACGGCAAATCACCCCCCGGCAATTGCAGCACCGCTCGGTAGACGCCCGGCTCGATCTCCCCGTCGCTGTGCCCGCAGGCCACCAGTCCCAGGATGAGCAGCGCTGGGAGTCCCGTTATTCGAGTTGTCATGGAGCTTCATTGTCCCGCCTTTCGCCGCGGCCTGGTTCGGCTCTTTTGTCATACTCTCATGCGCTGCGGTAATGAGCAGGACATCGCAGCCGCCACGGAAAAGTTCGGGCCCTCGGAACTTTCCAATCTACGGGCCATTGGGCCCTACACCACACCCACCCCGACTTGCAGTACAACCTCGGTTAACAGGAGCAAGGTGTGCTCGATACATTGATCATCGGAGCCGGACCGGCGGGACTCACCGCGGCGACCTATCTCGGCAGGTTTCGCCGCCGTGCCGTTGTTATCGATGCAGGCGAGTCCCGCGCCCGTTGGATACCCAAGAGTCACAACATCCCCGCGTTCGCGCGCGGTATCGGCGGCCATGAGCTACTCGCGCAATTGCGGGAGCAAGCCATCCGCTACGGCGCAGAGATCCGCCCCGGACACGTCGATTCGATTGCGCGCCGGGGCGACGGATTCGCGGTGGCGCTGGGTGACTGCGAGCTGGTCAGTCGATTCGTTCTCCTGGCAACCGGCGTGCATGATCATTTGCCGGACCTCGACGGCTGCGAAGAAGCCGTCTTGCGTGGACTCCTGCGGGTCTGCCCCATCTGCGACGCTTTCGAGACGACAGGCCGGGAGATTGCGATTATCGGCACTGGCGAGCATGCCCGGCGCGAGGCTCAGTTTCTGCTGACTTATTCCGATCGAATCACCCTGGTCGACGTGGGCGGCCAGGGTGATCTGACTCAGCGGGAGACTCCAGGAATTCGCGTCATCAGAAGTGAGCTGCGTGATCTGGTGATCGAGAGCAACCGCCTGGTGCTGAGACGGCCCGGTGCCGAGCCGTTTGTGTTCGATGTGGCTTACTCAGCTCTCGGTTGCTCTCCGCAGAACGAGCTGGCGGCGAGCCTCGGTGCCCGAATGGACGACAGCAACGCTTTGCGCGTGAATTCTCATCAACAGACCTCCATCGAAGGTCTGTACGCAGCAGGCGACATCGTCAGAGGTTTGAACCAGGTTGTAGTCGCGGCCGCCGAGGCCGCGATTGCGGCTACGGACATGCACAACAAGCTGAGATGCGACCGCCGACGGGGTGTCGATGGAGCGCACCCATGGCCCAGCTGAAATGCCCGGTACCATGCAATGACATGGAGCTCGTTGCTGTCGACCAATGTGCCGTCGACGTCCAGCAGGACCGCGTCAACGGCCATGCTTGCGACCCAATGTGACCGATACCAACCAGATCGAACCGCACAGGGTGGCCAGGTCTTCGATCAGTCCCGTGCGTGATTGCCCAAACCTGCGCATGGCCTGCCTGCGCAGGCCGAAAGTAAGATGAGCCGCACCGACCGCGGCCGCTGCCCCGAGCGCGGCGGCAAGAGGGCGATCGCCCCGCCGAGCCAGCGCCATGCCCGCCACCGAGCCCGTTGCAATGCGTGCCAGAATCCCCGCCGCGACGATCCGATCGGGCGCGCGACGCATCTTGTCTCCCAACAACTCGCCGGCGGCGAGCGCAGTCGCAACGTTGCCGAACGTGCGGGAGGACAGCATCGCGGGTGCTCCCGTATCCTCGGGCAACATAGCCTTACGCGCGGCAGCACTGATAACCGCGATCGGAGTCAGGGATCGCATCCCCGCCATTACGCCAATCAAGAATGAGCGAGTCATGATCACTTCACAGCACGTGTCGTTCCCAACAGGAGCATCACACTTGCCACGATGATCGCAGTACCCGCCATCTCGACCGACGTGAGCGTCTCACCCGCCAGGCCAATACCCAGCAATGCGGCGACCACCGGATTCACGAACGTGTAGCTCATGGCAACGGATGTCCGGGTGGAATGCAGCAAAATGGCAAAGGCGCTGAACGCAAGTAAGGATCCGCAGACCACGAGATACAGCCACGCAACCGCACTCCACGGCGTGGGCCAGTGCAGTGGCTCCCGAGTCGCGGCCGAGATTGTCAGCAGGACACCCCCACCGCAGATCATCTGGCTTGCCGCCCCCATGAGCCCAGGCGCCGTGTGCAGTCTTTCGACTTCGAGCACGCTGCCGGCGGACCAACTGAATGCGGCGATCGTCAGGGCCGACAGCCCGACCATGGAGGATGAGAAACCTGACCCGCTCACGAGGAGAATGACCCCGCACAGACCGAGGAGGATTCCAATCACCTCCCGTCGTGTTGGTTTGCGTCCGAATGCCCAGTGCCCGCATGTCATCATCGCCGGTTCCACGGCGATGAGCGCGGCCGCCAATCCGGAAGCCACGGTCTGCTCGGCATAAGCGGTGCCGCCGCCGCCGCCCGCCAGCAGCAGTCCTCCAACGATCAATGCGTTGCGCCACTGGCGAGCGTCGGGCAGTGAGTGGCCGCGTACGAGGCGCAGCCACGCCAGCAGAATCAATCCCGCGCACAGGAAGCGCGAGCCCATCTGGAAAAACGGCGGGAAGCCGGGCAGGGCCACCTTGATGGCCAGAAAGGTCGAGCCCCAAAGCAGCCACGTGGCAGCCAGGCACAATGCGATCTGTGAAGGCGATGTAGTCATAAATTCATGCACGAGCCCAATTACCGGGTCGATTGCCGGGAGTTTAGATCAGTGTAGTGAACGCCCGGATGTACTTGCCCGGTCCGGGTCATCGGTGTCGAAATGGCATGACGATACGAATAATCGTCATTTCCGCCTCGGGGGGCGTGCGTTTAATCTGACTCCCGACGAAAGATTGCCGTCGCGAAGACACAGGTCACACCCCTCGACCGGGTGTCTGATGGCAGTCGGCGGTGTCCCATTACCCCGGCGATCCCCTCGCCGGGGTGTTTTGTTTCTTTGACACCCTACGGCCGGTTGTCTTCCCACCGCACGTCATCCCTGGCCGAACAGCCGGCCGACATGAGGGTAGAGCCCGGCGCGACGCCCGGGCAATTGATCTGGGCTAATGCGTCTCATTTCTCGGACGTGCACGCTTCGAGCATGAACTCGAGGAGTCTCACTGCGCTGTTGCTGTCAGCTGGACTGGTGCTCGCGTCCTGCGAGCGCCGCCATGCCGGTCCGCCGCCCAGTTCCGACATTGAGCTTTCCATGGCCCAGGGCTCCTGGATGACCTGAAGATCAAGGCGGTTGCAGGGTATTACAGCAGTATGTCGCCGGCCGGAGCCCCCGGCCGCCCGGAAAAGGACAGTGGCCAGCGCTCGGTCGGCATCCAGGCCGCCTTCGCTGGCAATACCTTTGATCGAGCTTCGGCTGAAAGCCAACCGTCCCTGGACATTCGCTGCCAACCGCAGCCCTGATCCCTGCGGAGTCATGCTGATATGCTGGAACGATGGCTACGGATCGCGCAATCCTCATTACTGGGTCCACCGACGGCTTGGGCAGAAGAGTTGCCGAAAGGCTGGCAGGACCCGGTGTTCATCTGCTGGTGCACGGCCGCGATGCCGTTCGCGGCAAGGCGGTGGTTGACTTCATCGAACGTGCAGGCGGCACCGCCCAATTTCTCCAGGCTGACTTTACGTCCCTGGAGGCGGTCCGCCGCCTGGCGCGGGCAGTTCATGCACCGTTGGACGTACTAATCAACAATGCCGGCATAGCCAAGGTCCGCAACCCACGCCAACTGAGTGCCGACGGATTCGAGCTGCACTTCGCGGTCAACTATCTGGCGCCTTTCCTCTTGACCCATCTATTGCGCCCACAGCTCACCGGCACCGTTGTCAATGTCGTCTCCGCCGGCCAGAACCTGATCAAACTCGACGACGTGATGCTCGAGCGAGGTTACAACGGCCTGCGCGCCTACGGCCAGAGCAAGCTCGCCGAGGTGATGTTCACTTTCGACCTGGCCGAGCAGTTGCAAGGCAAGAACGTCAACTGCCTTCATCCAGGCACCTACATTGACACCGCAATGGTGCGCGATGCAGGCATCGAGCCCATCACATCAGTCGATACCGCGGCGGACGCTGTGATTGCACTCGTGAGCTCGACTGGCACGACGGGCCGATACTTCGACGGAACCAGGGAAGCGCGTGCCAACGCCCAGGCCTACGATCCCGTGGCGCGTCAGCGGCTCAGGAAACTCACAGTCGATCTCGTAGGCAGCAGCCTGGAGATGAACAGACATGATATCGATGCGAGCGGCCGGGTTGACGGGCCGGGTGATCGCGAGAGCGCAGTGACGAGATAGCGTATATATTTCGGGGATGATCCCCACCATTACGGCTTTCGCGCGCTCACCCGATCGGGGCCGGGGCCTAGGCCGCGACATGCGCGTCCGTTGGGCCCTCGAAGAATTAGGTCAGCCCTACCAGCCCTGGTACGAGCAGCGGCTGCCGGCTCTCGACGAGAGTGTCCGTAACCGCCTGCGCCAACTCTCCACTTACCTGGCTGACCGCGAATGGCTCGAGGGGGAATTCAACGCGGGGGACTTGATGATGGTGTCGGTTTTGCTGCGCGCGAAGCAATCACCCTTGCTCGACGAATTCCCCAACCTTGCCGCCTACCTGGCGCGCGGCGCAGCACGCGCCGCTTACCAACGGGCCTTCGCGGCTCAGTTGGCCGATTTCACCGCTTCATCGCGTTGACACGGGAAGCTGGCCTGCATGCCGACAACGCAAATGAAACCTCATGTCTCGATCCTCATGCTGACGTCCGCTGACGGCAGCCTGCACCCGAGTCGCTTCACAACGAGCCCGGAAGGCACGCGGCGCGACTGGTCGGCGCAATACGACAAAGTGCATACCTCTCTGCGCGGCAATGCCTGGCTCGTAGGTCGAGTCACGATGGCCGAAATGAGCAAGTCGCAGGCGCATGTGCCACCCGAGCCGTGGAAAGTCGAAAGGCCCATTCACGTGGCCGGATCCGGTGCCCAGACCTACGGCATCGCGTTGGATCCAGGCGGGAAGGTGCACTTTCAGGGCGGCCAGGTTGCCGGTGACGACGTCATCGTTTTGTTGGGGCCGAATGTGCCCGACAGTCATCTGGCCGAGCTGGCGGCCGACGGTGTTTCATACATCGTCTCGCAGGGCGCCGACGTCGATATTGCCGCGGCCCTCGAGGTGCTCGCCCGGGACTTTGGAGTCCGACATTTGATCGTTGAAGGCGGAGCGACGACCAACGGCGCGTTTCTGGCCGCCGGCGTGGTCGATGAGTTCCACGTGCTCATCGCGCCGGCCATGGAGGGCCCACGGAACCTCCAGGGCATTGTGTCTCATCGGGATGGTCTGGCGGGACGCGTGGAGTTTCGATTGAAGTCCACCAACGTGCTCGGCCACGGCGTGGTGCAGTTGACCTATGAGGTCTCGAGCTACAATGGAGGACATGAACGCAAAGGTCATTGACGGTCGCGCCGCGGCGGGGCTGCTGCGAGCCGAATTCATTCCGCGCATCGAGCAGATCGGCATTCGATCCTCCCGAATCGATCTCGAGGCACCAATCGCCTGCCGGACGGATCGATCACGGGCGGTGTCGATTTCCAGGGCGTTTCCGCCAAGGCCTCCTACATAACTCCCGTCCCGGGTGGCGTCGGCCCCAAGACCATCACCATGCTGTTGGAAAACACAATCGCCGCCGCCGAGCGTCTGGCCTGATCAGCAGGGCGCCGGTCGAGCTCCGCGGCGTAATTCGCAGTTTGCGCCCGGTTCCGGCAGTGAACCGCGCCACCTTTGTTGCTTTGCGCACTGCCGCGGCCTGCGGTCGATGGGCCTCCGAAAACCTTTCGACTGCCTTTCCAGCCGCCGGCGGCGTTTGAACTTTACGTGCCTGTCGTAAGAGAATGCCCCGGCCTCATTGCCAGGCTTCGCCTCGAGCGTCACCGAACTGTCATGAAACTCCACGACCACGCAGCGACCCCGTTGGGTCGTGCTTTCCTTTGGGGCGGAATCGTCCTTGGTGTGATTCTCATGCTCCTGCTCCTCACCGGCGGTTTCGGCCTGTTCGGCAAGGGAGTGGCCGCTGCCGCCGGCGATGCAGCGATGGTCCGCAAAGGCGATCGGATCATCGTTCCCGAGCATTCGCCGCTGCGAGATCGCCTGGCGGTGGCTGCGGCCGAGGCACGAGACACTGCCCGGAAGCTGGTACTACCCGGCATCGTGGAAGCGAACCCCGCCGCCACCGCCGCCGTGTTGAGTCCGGTGGCAGGGCGCGTTCTCGAACTCGAGGTCGAGTTGGGAGACCGCGTTCGCAAGGGCCAGGTGCTGGCCGTCATCGACTCGCCGGATCTCGCGCAAGCCGTCGACGACAACGCCAAAGCCGCGGATGCCTTGCAGCTCGCGAGCAAGAACCTGGAACGTCAGGAGGGGCAGATCAAGCTGGGAACGGCCTCCACCCGCGACCTGGACCAGGCGCGCAGCGACCACATCCAGGCCGCTTCCGAGTACGCTCGGACGCAAACGCACCTGCGTGTGTTGGGTGTTTCCGCGGGAGGGGCGGCTCATTCCAGAGGCTTGCCGGTAATCGCCCCCGTGAGCGGCAGTGTCACCGCGCTGAACATCGCCCGCGGCAACATGCTCAACGACCCAACGCAGCCCCTGATGACCGTTGCTGATCTCAGCACCGTATGGGTCACAGCATTGGCACCGGAGAAGGATCTCGCACAGATTGTCAAAGGCCAGGACGCCGACGTACAGATCGGCGCTTATCCCGACAAGGTTCTCCACGGCAAGATCTCCTTCGTGAGCGACGTCATCGAACCCGACTCCCGCCGCAACAAGCTGCGAATCGCGTTCCCCAACGCGGACGTCGCGCTCAAGCCGAACATGTTCGCGACAGTCACTCTGGTCGGAGCAACGCAGACACGCATTATCGTGCCCACCTCCGCGCTCCTGATGAACAATGACCGCACGACCGTCTTCGTGGCCGTGCAACCGTGGACATTCGAGCGGCGCACGGTGGAAACGCAGTTGGAGGAAGGCCCGACCGTGGCGCTGCGATCGGGCGTCAAAGCCGGAGAGCAGGTCGTCGTCAAGGGCGGAATCCTCCTCAATGATTGATCAACTCGTCGACTTCTGCCTGCGGCGACGGATTGCTGTCATTGTCGCCGCCGCGTTGCTGCTCGGATTCGGGGTCTACGCCTGGGAGACGCTCTCCGTGGAAGCGTATCCGGAGCTGGGGGATGTGGCGGCGCAGGTCACCACTCAAATGCCGGGTCTCGCGGCCGAGGAGGTGGAGCAGCTCATTACAGTGCCGCTCGAGCGGCAGATCAACGGCACTCCCGGGCTGTTGTTGATGCGCTCGACGAGCACGTTCGGACTCTCGCTGATCACCGTGCTGTTTCGGGATGGCTATGAAGATTACTGGGCTCGACAGCGGCTCATCGAGCGCATCGGGCAGGCAACTTTGCCCGCCGGGGCCGCTCCCTCGCTCGACCCGGTCGCCGGCCCTGGCGGGGAGATCTTCCGCTACACGCTCGAGTCCGACGTAAAGAACCTGCAGGAGCTGTCCGAAATTCAACGTTGGAAGGTGATCCCCGCCCTGCAATCGGTGCCCGGCGTCGTGCAGGTCACCAATTTCGGCGGATTCACCACTGAGTACCAGTTGGAGCTGGATCCGCGCCAGTTGCAGCACTATGGGTTGGGCATCACCGACGTTATCACCGCGATCAATAACAACAATACCAATGCCGGGGGCGGCCGGGTGTCCCGTGGCGATCAGAGCTACGTCATCCGAGGTGTCGGTTTGATCCACTCGCTCGAGGACATCGGCTCCATTGTCGTCACTCAGTTCAACGGGGCACCGGTGTTGGTACGCGATCTCGGCCACACCGAGCTCAGCCACCAGGAGCGCGAAGGCATCGTCGGGAAGGACAACAATCCCGATACCATCGAAGGCATCGTCCTGATGCTCAAGTATCAGAATCCCTCCAAGACGCTGGCCGGCCTGCACGCCAAGGTTGCGCAGCTCAACGCACAGTTGGCCCGGTCCGGAGTGAGAATCGCTCCTTATATCGATCGTGACGATCTCGTGCATGCCACCGTGAGCAAGGTGGGTCGGACCATCGCCGAGGGTGTCGGCCTGGTCTGCCTGGTCCTCGTGATCTTCCTGGGAAGCCCGCGCAGTGCCTTCGTGGTCGTCGTGGCCATTCCGATGGCCCTGGTGTCGGTATTTGCATTCCTGAATCTGACCAAGGTCTCGGCCAACCTGTTGTCCCTGGGCGCAATCGACTTCGGCATCCTGGTCGACGGCGCCATCGTGGTCACCGAGGCAATCCTGCGGCGCCGGGAAGCAACACCCGACGAAGAGCTGAGCGAGAGCGAAGTAAAGGCGGCTGCCGTCCAGGTCACGCGCCCGATCTTCTTCGCCAGCCTCATCATCATCACAACCTACCTGCCGCTGTTTTCGTTTGAGCGGGCGGAGGCCAAGCTCTTCACCCCCATGGCCTACACCATGGGCTATGCATTGCTGGGCGCGCTGTTGACGAGTTTGGCATTGGTTCCCGGTCTTGCCTACTATGCCTTCCGCAAGCCCGGGCGCGTCTATCACAACCGCTGGTTGGAAGCGCTCACCCGGCGCTATGAGCGGATCCTGGGGGCCTGCATCAAAGAGCCGCGCATCATCTACGGGGTAACATTGTTCGCGTTGTTTGCCGTGGTGGGTCTGGGAGCCAGCGTGGGTCGCGAATTCCTTCCCGATCTGGACGAGGGCTCCTTGTGGCTGCAGGTGCAAATGCCCACCGGCCTGGCCCTCGACCAGGCCAGCGACATGGCCGGCGAGCTGCGCCGCGCCGTCCGAAAATTCCCGGAGGTCTCCTTCATCGTCACCCAGACGGGCCGCAATGACGACGGCACCGACCCCTGGACCATGTCGCACATCGAAGCGCCGGTCGGACTGACGCCCTACGACACCTGGCCCAACGGCGAGAGCAAGAGGGAGTTCATCGCCAGGCTGTCCAGCGACCTGTCCAAACAGCTTCCGGGTTACGATATCGGCATCAGCCAGCCCATCATCGACGGAGTGAACGATTTGATCGGCGGCGCGCACAGTCCACTCGTGTGCAAGCTCTATGGCGATGACCTGACCGTGCTGCGCGACATCGGGCAACAGATCGTGGCCGTGTTGTACTCGATTCCCGGGACCTCCAGCGCCTCACTGTTCCAGGAGCCGCCGATTCCGCAGATCGAGATCAAGCTCGATCGCGAGAAGGCGGCTCGTTACGGCATCAACATGACCGATGTGCAGAATGTGATCCAGACCGGAGTCGGGCAGGCGCCCGTGTCCACCGTATACGTGGGCGAGCGCACCTATCCGCTCACGGCGCGTTTCGCTCCCTCGGCCCGCAACCGACCCGAAGCACTGGGCAACCTGTTTGTAAACACCAACAGCGGGATGCAGGTCCCGCTGGCCCAGATCGCCGACATCCGGGTCCGATCCGGGGAGAGCACCATTACGCGGGAAAACGGTCAGCGCAACCTCACGATCCGAATCGACAATCGCGACCCCGATCTGACCTCCTATCTGCAGGAAGCTCAGGCGCGCATTGCCGCCAAGGTCCACTACGATCCCGGCAAGGTGCGCCTGGAGTGGGGCGGTCAGTTCGAAAACCAACGCCGCGCCGAGTCCCGCCTGATCGTCATTCTGGGCATGGTGTTGGGCCTGATGTTGATCCTGCTCACCATCGGCACGCATTCCCTCCGCCAGGCCGCCCTCATCCTCGGTGTCGTGCCGCTGGCCACGCTGGGCGGCCTCATTTCGCTGCATCTCACCGGCCAGACCCTCAACGTAGCCAGCGGTGTCGGTTTCATCGCGCTCTTCGGTGTCGCCGTCCAGAACGGTATCATCATGGTCGCCAATCTCAACCGCATGAGAAAGTCCGGCCTCGATCTACACGCGGCCGTGATGACCGGCGCAACCGAGCGCCTGCGACCGGTCCTGATGACCGCAACCGTTGCCACCCTCGGTATGCTGCCCGCCGCGATACACACTGGAGTCGGTAGTGATGTGCAGCGCGGAATCGCGACAGTTGTCGTAGGCGGTCTCGCAGTTGCCACCGCCTTGACCCTGTTCGTACTGCCGGCGATGTACCACATGACGGAACACTGGGCGGAAGAGCGCCACGGCCGTCGCGGCTGGCACGCAACATGAAGCGGGCTTCCTTCCTGATGATCGCATTGCTGGCCGGCTGCGCAGTGGGCCCCGACTTCAAGCGCCCGGCGCCCCCCACCGCGACCGGCTATGGCACTGCATCCTCGCCGGCCGCAACAGACGCCCAGATCCCGCCGGACAACGCACAGGACCCTGGCGTCGCCGCGCAGCGGCTGGTCGTGGGCCAGGACATTCCCGCCCAATGGTGGACCGTCTTCCAATCGCCCAGGCTCAATCAACTGATTGACCAGGCGATCCGCTCCAATACAGATATGAAGGCGGCGCAGGCGGCGTTGCGCCAGTCTCATGAGCTCTACCTGGCGCAGAAAACCACCTACTGGCCGACGGTCCAGGGCAGCTTTGATGCAACGCGATCCAGGTTCGCTCCCGACACGCTCAGCAGCCCGATCACGAACAGCGACACCACGTACGGTCTCTACACGGCCAAACTCAGCATGACCTACGTGCCCGACCTCTTCGGCGGCACGCGACGCTCCGTCGAAGCCGCCAGGGCGCAAGAGGAAAGCACCCGCTTCCAACTCGAAGCAACCTACCTCACCCTCAGCAGCAACGTCGTGGTCATGGCAATCCAGGAGGCCTCGTTGCGGGCCCAAATAGCCGCCACCGAGCGCCTCCTCGAAGTCCAACAGCAACTCACACAGAGGGTCAAAGGCCAGCAAGCCATCGGCGTCGCCAGCAATCTCGATCTGCTGACGCAGCAGGCCGCCGAAGCACAAACCGCGGCGACACTGGCCCCTCTGCAAAAGCAATTGGCACAGACGCGCGACGCACTCACCGCCCTGGTGGGCAAGCTGCCCTCCGATGAGCCGCTGGAGATGTTCCGCCTCGAGGATCTGGTCCTGCCTGCGGAAGTCCCGGTGAGTCTGCCCTCCAAGCTGGTCGAGCACCGCCCCGATGTCCGACAGGCTGAAGCCAATCTCCATATCGCTTCCGCCGAGGCGGGGGTAGCGCTGGCAGACATGTTCCCGCAATTCGCCATCACCGGCGATCTCGGCTCCCAGTCACTGAAGCTGAACGACCTGTTCAAGACAGGTACCGGCTTCTGGGATGTCGGCGCCTCCCTGACTCAGGCACTGTTCGATGCGGGTGCTTCATGGCACCGACACCGAGCCGCTGACGCCGCCCTCGACCAAGCCGGTGCGCAGTATCAATCGGCCGTCATAGTCGCCTGTCAGAATGTGGCGGACACGCTGCACGCGTTGCGGGCCGACGCCCAGGCTCTGAAAGCAAGCGCGGAGGCGGAGCGCGCCGCCAAGGCAGCCTTTGACCTCGCCAGACAACAACAGGATCTCGGCGCGATCAGTTTCGTTGCCGTGCTGAATGTGGAAACCACTTACCAACAGGCCGAGACCGCACTCATACAAGCCCGGGCCAACCGCTATTCCGATACGGCCGCTCTGTTCCAGGCGCTCGGTGGGGGTTGGTGGAACCGCGCCGACGGACACACTTTATGACCGATCTGGTACTGCGTGAAAATGCCGGCGGAGTCGCGACGCTCATATTGAATCGTCCCGACAAGCTGAACGCGCTGTCCAAGCAGATGTTCGAGGCACTGGAGGAGCATGTCGATGACCTCGTGCGTGAGACCAAGACGATCGGACTCGTCGTGCTGCGCGGAGCGGCGGCGAACTTCTCGGCCGGTTACGACATGCAAGAAGTGCATCAGTACGTGCAGTCGCACACGAAGCCGCATTACCACTCCGAGGTCATCGAAAAGCTGGCGAATCTACCCCAGCCGGTGATCTCGGCGGTCCAGGGTCATTGCTCCACGGGCGCCCTGGAATTGGCGCTCGCGGCTGATCTGATCGTCGCCAGCGAGTCGGCGCGCTTTTCCGACGTCTACGCGCGCTGGGGCCTGACTCCGATCTGGGGACTGACTCTGCGATTGCCGCATCGCATCGGAACCGCCAAGGCGAGCGAGATGATGTTGACCTCCCGCACTTACTCCGGGCGCGAGGCGCAGGGCATGCACCTTGCCAACTTCTGCTTCCCCGATGCGAGCTTCGAGTCGGACCTGGCAGCTCTAGGCGCCGACATCCTGGCGAATTCCTGGTTTGCGAACCAGGTGGTCAAGCGCGCGCTGCTCGAAACCGACGGTCTGACATTGCGTGATGCTTACGCTCTCGATCTGTTCAAGAACGAGGGCCTGGCCCCGGATGCCACGCGCCGCGTCGCGCGGTTTCTGAAGCGGCGCGATTCCTGACTCCTAACCGGCGGGTGGATCCAACATATAGCCGAACCCGCGCAGCGTGCGGATGGTCAGCCCGAACGGCGCCAGCCGGCGGCGCAGTCGGTGGACACACACTTCAATCGCCGTATCCGTGGGGAACTGCCCATCCCGCGCCAGCTGTGCAGCGATCTGTTCCTTGCTCAGAGGGCGGCCTTCGTGCAGCGCCAATGCCTCGAGCAGCAGGAATTCACTCGAAGGAAAGACAACCGGAGTGCCGTTGAAATCAACCCGGGGGTTGCCCGGTGTCAGTGTCAAGGGTCCGAAGATGATTGTGACCGGCTGACCCCGCTGACTGCGCCGAACGAGAGCCCGGACCCGCGCTTCGAGCTCTTTCATCTGGAAGGGCTTGGCGAGGTAATCGTCCGCACCGGCATCCAGCCCCGCGATCCGATCCGACAGCGCCTCGCGCGCCGTCACCATGATAATCGGCATCGGTTTCGTCTGCCTCCGAACCTCCTTCACCAGTTCCAGCCCGCTCATCCCCGGCAACATCCAGTCTACGACTGCTAAGTAGAACGATTCCTTCGCCAACGCCTGCAGCGCCTCTGGTGCAGAGGAGACGCATACAACCCCATAACCCGACTCGCGCAGTAAGGAGGCCAACGCCTCGCGAAAAGCCGCGTCGTCATCGACGATCAAAACCTTGACCATCGGCCCCTGATCAGTCTGTGGAAGTCTCAAGTATATCCCGCGGCGTCACAGTCAATAACCCAATCTCGAGTTGCGCTCTCGAGCGACTGTCCTCGCCGGAGATCGACCACCTGAGAGGGTGTCCGTGCATCGAGGTGATGGGCCAGCGACCGGAGCGCGGCTCAGGCGGCAGGTGCCACGGCTGAGGACGCGTCCTGGGTGAGACTGTCTGGTGCAGACGGATGCCGGTGTCCCTTGCCGCCGCGAAAGCCTGTAAGACAACTCGCCGAGCTGGCATCTATTCCGTCCGATACCGTTCATTGCCCGCGATTATTAATGTGTGCTGAATTCAACAGTGGAGTGGTGAACACCATGGCGAAGGCAAAGAAGAAGGCGCCCGCCCGGCGCCGTGCGACAGGTGCAGGCGACGATGCGATTGCCCTGCTGAAGGCAGATCACCGGCAGGTCGAGGGATGGTTCGAGCAGTTCGAGTCCACTCGCTCCGCCGATCGCAAGAAAAAGCTCGCCGGGCAGATCTGCCAGGCATTGGAAGTGCATACCGAGATCGAACATGAAATCTTCTATCCCGCCTTCCTCGAGGCGACGGAAGAAGAGGACATCCATCATGAGGCCGAGGTCGAGCACGAGTCCGCCAAGAAGCTCATTGCCGAAATTGAAGGCAGCGGTCCCGAGGACGACTATTACGATGCCAAGGTGAAGGTGCTGTCGGAGATGATCAAGCACCACGTCAATGAGGAAGAGAAGCGTGACGGAATGTTCGTCAAGGCTCGTCAGTCCGACTTGGACCTCGAGGAGCTCGGCGCACGGCTGGTCGCCCGCAAGCAGGAGCTGATGGGAGACGCCAAGCCCGCGAAGCTCGCGGCCCGCCGCTCGCGTGAGCCTGGCGTATTGGGCCGGCTCGCCCAACGGATGCGTCCTTCACGTTGATCCGATCACCGGCGGCGCCTGTTAGTACTATCCTACGGCCTCAACGGCCGCGGCAGTATTTCCATGGGTGTATTCGTAGCAGGCGCCACCGGCTCTTCCGGGACCGCTTCGCGTGATCCCTGTAGGGGAACACACGCGATGACGGCTCGTTGACACACTACAGTCAATTGGAGTTGTCATCATGACGCGGAAAAACAAGTCGGTATTTGGAATTTATGCAACCGCGGACGCGGCCGAGCGAGCGGTCAACATGTTGATCGACGACGGCTTTCAGTCTCAGGATGTATCGGTCTTGATGCCGGACCAACGCAGTACGCGTGAGTTTGCTCATCACAAGGACACGAAGGCGCCGGAGGGCGCAACCGCTGGCGCGACCGCTGGTGGAGTCGTTGGTGGCACCCTTGGGGTTCTAATCGGACTCGGAGCGCTGGCCGTGCCGGGTGTCGGCCCGCTGTTGGCGGCTGGCCCGATCGTCGCCGGTCTGGCTGGCCTCGGCGCGGGCGGTGCGGTCGGCGGCTTCATCGGCGCGTTGGTTGGAATGGGGATACCCGAGTACGAAGCGCGCCGGTATGAAGGTCGAGTCAAGGATGGCGGCATCCTCCTTTCCGTGCACTGCGAAACACCCGGAGAGATGCTGCGCGCACGCGAAATCCTCACGGGCTCGGGCGCAACCGACATCGCTTCATCCGCTGAAAGCGCGGCTGCGGCACCGGCTGACATGCGTTCCGCGCGCGCAGCCGACACCGTCGGCGCTCCCAAATAACGCGGCAGTTATGCCTGGCGACTGCCATTTACCGAGTGGAAACTGCTCTGCGAAGCAGCAGGGTGACTTCTGTAAGAACTGACTGACGGTATGACCCGGCACGCGGGAGCTGACGGCTCGATCCCGAGTGGGGCATATTATAGTCGTAGGTTCGGGAAAGTCCTCGCGACAGATCCCTCTACGGAAATATGGAAGGGCCGCTAAGCGGCCCTTTCAGTTTGTAGCTCCATCTGCCGGCGGGGTGGCGGGAAGCGCCTCGAGCCTATGAGCGCATCCGATCGCGGTCACCCCGGTCTCACCGGTGTGACATACGATGTCAGCACGCGACGCGTGCCATGGCGCACGAAGTCGATGGTCAGCTCCGTCCCACGCGATTCCACTATCTTTCCTGAGCCGAACCGGGCGTGTATGACCAACTGGTCGACGCGGAAATCGGCATCGACCTCCGTGCGCACTCTGCGGGAAATCCGCGGAGTGCGCACGACTTGCCGTACAGGGAGTTTGCAGTTATCACAATGGCCACAAGCCTCTCCCCCTGGCTCCCCGAAGTACTCGCGGATGAACTTCATGCGGCACAAAGTGCTTTCGCCGTAGCTCATGATCTCACGCAGGCGACCCTGATCTGCTGCGTATCGATCCGAGAACCGATCCAGAAAATGCGTGAGCTCCGCATCCCTCAGGGCCCGCTTTGCCCGGCGCAGGCGGCCGTCGCGCTCGACGAGGTGCAGCGACTCGAGGCCCGCGCAGATCACAGTCGCGCGGTGCTCGCTCAACCCGCTGGCAGCAGCAAGCTCGGCAAGCGATACGGCATGCGTTTGTCGCCCCAGCGCGTGTAGGAATCGCATCACATCTTCCTTGCGTGGCTGTTTCCCTCCCAGGAAGAAGCTGCGTATGCGTTTGTCCTCGAGACGATATAGCTACAAGAGCAGTCTCGGGCGTGGCATGGTGCTGGGCCCGTCCGGCGGGGGCTCAGGCGCTAGCGCGGCCAGCGGCGGCGCACCCTCATTTCGCGACCGGTCTTCCGTGCTCGCATCCGAGCAAACGCCGTACCTGGGTGCCGCGGGCTAACCTGAGTCAGTTGTTGGATTGAAGTGGGAATCGCCCTTGCTGCCTCCATCGGCGTAATCGCCCCCCTAGGTAGGAATACTCCATGACACAGCAATCCGGCAATCTATCGAACACCGAACGCACGATATCGACCGTGCTGGGCGCCGCGCTGGCTTTCGTGGCGGCGCGGCGCGGCCATCCGATCGTCCGCGCATTGGCCGGTACCGCGAGCGCCACCCTGTTGGCCCGTGCCTACGCCGGCCATTGCGCGATGAAGGCCGCCTTGACGGGGCAGACCTCGCTCGCCGCAGGCATGGCCGATCAGTGGCAGCGCCTGTCCGCGAGCCGAAAATTCGACACCGGGGAGACCGACACTTTGGCTCGGGCAGCCCAGTCAAAGGCAGTGGATGAATCGGTGGAGCAATCCTTTCCGGCGAGCGATCCGCCGGCCTCCCATTTCGCCGACGAGCCGCCTGTCAACGCGGAAGCGAAGTGGCGGGCGGCCCGCGCGGCCGAAGGCTGATCTGATGAGTTGCTTCGGCGGGTGTAGGACGACGACGACGACAATTGGCGCCAGGCAGGCCTTACCCCGGGGTTGCGTGGCGCCTACACTGGCAAACGTCTCTTCATACTCCCCGACTAGAGGCTGCCCCGCGGCCTCTTTTTTTCTACCGCTGAAGTATGTGAGCGTGACTGCGACGATACCGGCGACTACGCAGATTCGTGTAATTTGTCCAGGCAGCGGCTTGCGATGCCGGCATACAAAGGAGTCTTCATGCGCTGCAAATCCCTGCTTGTCACGACTGCGTTGTGCCTGAGCACTCTGGCAGGCTGTGCCAGCTTGAGTGTTGGAAGCGACTACGATCGCGCGGCCTCTTTCGCGCCGCTGCGAACGTTCACCATCATGCAGCGCGAACACAAGGACGTGCAGAACCCGCTGGTTGCAACACGCGCCGAGGACGCCATTCGTGAAGAGCTGCTGCGCAAGGGTTACCAGCAAGCCGGTAATCCGTCGGCGGCCGACTTCACGGTCGACTTTACGATCGGCTCCAAGGAGCGCACCGATGTCTCCGCATATCCCGACCCGTACGTTGGAGCGGGTTGGGGCTGGGGTCGCCGGGGTTGGTGGGGCGGTGGCTACTGGGGTAACGATCTCGATGTGCGCCAATACCGCGAGGGTACCTTGTCGATCGATATATTCGACGCCAGGACCCATAGGCCGGTCTGGCACGGATGGGCCAAGAAGGAGCTGACCCGATCGGACATCGAAAACTCGCAGGCGCCGATTTACAGAGCCGTCGCCGCGATCCTGGCGAAATTCCCCCCGGGGGGCGGCGCGACGTGATCAGTCGCTGACGGTGCCCGAATAAAATCCCTCGATATCCAGGGATGACGCATCGACGACCCAGGCCGTTTCCTCGTTCATCTTGCCGCGCATCTTGGCAATTGCCGCGGGCGTGCCCATGCGCGGATAGATGACGGTCTTGCTCTGATCATGGTCATACACGTAGAACGTATAGACCGTGGCATAGCTCGTTACCGGCTTCGCGGCACCCTCCGACGGGCTCGCCGCGACATCCCCGGGATCAATGGCGGAAGCGGGTTTCATGGTTCGTATCAGTCGCGTGTCGCTTGCTTGGCGCGTTTGATGGATTCACTGAGCTTGCGCATGTCATCGAGCGTGCGGCGCTTTGTCTTCGGTTTGTCCGCCGGCGTCATGTCAGCCCGGTCGTAGGGGTTGGAGTGCTGGCCCGGCCTGGCGGATCCTGCGCCCTCCAGGCTCAATCCTTCTCCGAGCGCTCGAACGACTGCCGTATCGACGTTCTCCCCTTCGGAATCCCAGACCCACCTCTGGTTGCCTTTCTCGTCCACTACGGCACGGCCGGAAAGTTTGTCCGCGGTTCTCTTGGCCATCTCGTACCTCGCTCCGGGAGCGATCATGATTGCTTGCGTCCCGAGAATGAGTGACGCCGGTCTCAGGCGGAAAAAACCAGCCACCCCCGCGCGCCGAGCGGGGTCTTGGCCTCATTCGCGCGCTGCAGCTATTTCGCGCGCTGCGCCGCGCCTGGGCTGCCGCCATAGGTTAACTCCAGCGAGTAATCTCCGCCGCAGCGTTGCCAGACATCGAGCAAATACTCCAAAGAGCAGCGCTCGACGCCCTCGTTCAGCAGCACGGTGAGCTGCGAAGGGCTGACGTTCAGGCGACGGCACAGGGCCTGTTGAGTCCCCGGCTGCTCGCGCACCCAGCCCGCAATACGGCTTTGCACCGCTCGGCGGGCCTCGGTGGCCAGCTTCAGGCGATTTCCCACCATGGCGCTCCCCTAAATTCACAATCGCACACGCACATTTCAATCCATCTGCGGCTGGGGAGCAAAATATCTCGGCGCGAGCTGAACCGTTCGGACGCCATGCACGGACATCCGGGCGGGTGTCGCCCCCCGCTCGTGGTGATCCCGGTTCGAGCCGATCAGTTCGGCCGCGTCTGCACCGTGCCCGCGATCAGAACCCCGCTGGCATCGAACACACCCTCCACGCGCACTTTGGCATTCAATGCCACCGGCCGACTCGGATTCAGCTTCGTGGCGGCGGTGACCTGCACGGGTTGACCATTTATCTCAAAGTGAGTGCTCGAGGTCAGCGCAGTCACAATACCTTGCAGCCGTCCGGTCTCGCCGCCCGAGACCACCAGCGGCTGCACCAGCTCCACCTGCTTTGCCAGCAGCGCTCCCGTGCTGTCAAATCCCTTGCCGGCAACGAGGACATCACTTCCTTCCTCAATGACACCCTCGACCTGCGCGCCCGCGAAATCAACCGTGAGTTGATTGATCCTGAAGCGATGGCGGCTCGAGTCCAGCGATGCCAGCCGCCCGGTTACCTGAGTGGCACCCAATGTCGACACATCGACGCGGGAGGCGATGATCTCGCCCGCGGTATCCGCCCAGCCGCTGACTTGGACTTTCGTACCCGCAACCAATGCCGACAGCCCCGCCAATGCAAGCGTTGGGTCGAGAATAGTCTGCGCGGTTACGTGAATGGTCTGCCCGGCGGCTGCGAATGTGCGGTTGGCCGGGTCCACCGACTGCACGACGGCGCGCACTGAGTGATTGAGAACCAACCGCTCGATGACACCAGGGCTCATGCCGTTGCCCAGGCGCCCGTAAGCAGTGACCACGTCGCCCACTTTCAGCTGCGAGGGGGAGCCGGTTTGCCCGTCGATCTCGAGCGTGGCTCCTGAGTCATCATAAGGTACGCCGCCCACGGACGCCGTGCTTCCTGAAATGCTCGTGACCGGTTCGACGATCGCCAGGCTACGATAACCGGACCCTTGAATGCCGGCGAGCCCGCAAAAAGGGAATACCCACGACGAGCATCACACCAGCCGCGGTCATGAGTCGGGAAGACGGAATTTTCATGGGCGCGCTCTCTTGAGGGTAGTTAGTCCTGTACCTGGTACAGCCCGATGCCGAGTCGCACGGACTCACCGGCTGCGGGCGACGAGTCGCCGAGCTGGTGGGCGGTGAGCCATTGGTCCATTCGCTCCAGGAATGCCTGCCCTTCTTGGTTCAAAATCTGCAGAAAGGCGGGCACGGCATCCGCCGGGATCCGATCGTTGACCGCGGCCCGCTCGAAGCGGGCGGCCTTCTTCGGCGACCGCGTCATGTTGTGAGCGTAGGTTCGGGCCACATCCGCTATGACGCTGCCCCACAGCCGCACGAGTTGCTCATCCATCGATTGCGGAATGTAGTCACGCATCATCGCTTGAAGCTTGCCATCCCGCCGTTGACTCACGGCGCCGGCGCTCGTCAGCTCCTTCAGCAACGTCGAGGGTCGGACATCGCCGCCGCCACATCTCGCGACCAGCGCCTCGAAGGAGCGTCCTTCACCCGACACTTTGAGCAATGCGGGTTTGCCCCGCTTATCGAGAAACTCGGGATCCAGGTGCCAGGAGGCCAGCACCAGGCACGCCTTTGTGACATAACCTGCCGGCCGCCCCGGAGCGGTCTGCAGCTTTTCACGCTGACGCCGCACTTCCCTGCGCGGCAAGCCCGTCATGACGGCCGTACGTGACACGTTGGTCGGCCGGCCGCGCTTGCCAAATTTCCGGGTGGCGACATCCACATAGGATGTCCTGCTCAGGTCCGCGAACTCACGCCAGGTGATGCCGCAGACGAGCAGGACGTGAATCAGCGGCTCGAGCCATTGGCGCGTCGACTCGAGAACCTGTTGCCGGGAAGCGGAAGCCATGGTGGCTCAACCCTCGGGACCCGACCGCAGTTGCTCATAGCAGGCCAGGTGAAAGTGGGAGCGCCGCGGACCCTCCGCGCTGCTCCATTCGATTTCATATTCTATCTGCGAAGAATCGATCGGATGGCCGCATAATGCGCACGGATTCCCCTGTCCGTGGCCGCCATAGATTCGTCCCTCCCCTCTGGGCGGCAGGTCGCGTGCCGGCCGGACAGCCTTCTTGTCGTCACCGGGAGTCATTTCCACCTGAAGGTGGGACTTTGCTGCCCACATACAGCAATCCTCATGCCCAACCCCAGGCGGGTCATCTGGCCATCGTGCCTGACTCTTTACAGTGGAGAGTGGCGCACATCAACCTAGGGAGCTGCGGCAATTTTCAAAAGGGCATGAGCCTCCCTGCAACTGCCTGGCAGCTTGCTTCCGGGTTCCCGCCGGCGAAAATGCAATGGCATGTCACTAGTCGTACACACCGCGGGCGTCAGCGTTCTGGTGCTTCTGGCATCGGTCTCAACGGCCGCCCGGTCACAGGAATGGATCTTTCATGTGACCGCCGACGGCCACTCGATCGGCACGCACTCGTTCAAAGTCACCGGGGACGGGCACGAGCGCAATGTTGAGACCCGGGCCACCTTCCGCGCCAAGGTGTTGCTCGTTCCCGTCTACCACTACGACCACCATGACAGCGAGTCCTGGAGGAACGGTTGTCTGCAAAAAATCGATGCCGACACCGATGACAACGGCACGACCTATCCGGTGCACGGCTATGCCGATTCGCGGGGATTTCACCTCTCCCCCGATCGAGTCCTGCCGGCCTGTATCCAGACATTTGCCTATTGGGACAAGACCTTCCTGCAGCAGTCCGAGCTTCTGAACTCTCAGACAGGAGAATTCACCCCCGTGAACACGACGCGTATCGGCCTGGAGCGGATCAGGGTAGTCAACCAGCCGGTCGAAGCAGAACACTTCCTGCTGAAGACTCCCAAGTTCACCATCGATCTGTGGTATTCGCACAGCGGCGAGTGGCTCGCCCTCGAGTCTTTGACCGAGAACGGACATCGGCTGCGGTACGAGAGGCAGTAGAGCTGCGCGCTCGCCGGAGCGGTCATCGGCTAGACTGCCCGGTCCTGCAGGCTGTGAGTCGCCGTGATGCATATAACAACCCGCTTGATGGCCGCGACGCTTCTGCTGGTGCTCGGCGCTTGCCGAAAAACCGGCTACCCGCCGGTTCACGGCGAAAACGAAAACAGCTCCGTCTTGATCGAGGGTGGCGCGCCCGGGGTAAACCAGACCGTATCCTGAATGTGACTCGCGGTCACATACAGTGTGCCGTCCGGACCTTCCGCGAAGGTGTCCGGCCAGCGCAGTCGCTCGTCGGTCAGTACCGTCTCCACTTCCGATCCTGACAGCCGTGTCACCGAACAGTCACCGGGCGATGTCAGATAGAGCACTCCAGCCCTGCTCATCCACAGTCCATCGGCGATGTGCGTGCTGGCAACTGTCCTGACCGAGCCGCGTCGCTCGAGCTCATCGACTTCGGGGCGCAGTTTCGCGGTATCGATTGAGTACAAGGTCCGCCCGGTGAGCGCCTGGTAGAAGAGTGTGGCTCCGTCGTTCGAGATCGCGATGCCATCCGCCGCAAACATCGGCTGCCGTCCATCCGGGCGTACGAGCGGTTTGCGGTCGATCAGAACTTTCACTGTCTTTTCCACCTGCGTGGAGGGATTACCGTCCAGGGCGCGAAAGCTGGTGCCCTCCACGAGATCCACCACGATGATCGCTCCACGAGTGCCGCTGTCGGTGATATAGCCCGTCTTACCATCCGGCGAGAAGCGAATGTCGTTGAGATAGGTGCCCTGCAGGGCGACGCTTTCGGGAAAATGAAACACCCGCGAGATGGCATTGCTCGCCAGATCGATTTGCACGAGCTTGGGTGCATCCGGAAGTATTTTCTCGTTACCGGGTGCGCCGGGATCGAGAACCCACAAATGACCGTGACCGTCCGGCACGATCGACTGAACACACACGAAATGATTGCTGACCGGCAGCTCGTTGGCGCGGGCGTTGCGCCAACTGTTCCAGGTTTCGTCCGGATAAGGTCGTAGAGTCCCGTCCTGAGTCACCTCGGCTACCGAGATCGGCGCGTCATCGGTCCAGCGCGGGAAATTGACGAACAGCCGGTTGTCAGCCGTCACGGCCACGCCGGTGACCTGATGATCAAACTCGGCGACCAGATTCAGTGAGCTCGGCCTGCCGCGCATTGCAATGCTCCTCTCGTTGAGTTTCCAACCACGACTCCAGCAGCCTGCATGCCCGCGGAAATCTAACGCAGGTTACGAGCCGAAAGCTCAACGGGGTACGCGCATTGCTCATGAATTGCTCATCAGGGCACCCAACGCTCACTGGCCCTGGTCTACGACGAGAGCTCGAACTTTTCCAGACTGATCAGCCGCGATTGAAGCGCACCCAGGAGTCAAACATGTCCATCATCGATAAAGTGGTTGCCGCCGTTACACCCCCCGAGAGTGAGGAATCCCGGCGTGAAGCCCGAGCGAAGGCGCTGGCCGCGGCCGGCGACGGCGACTGGCTCGCCACGGTTCTCGAGCACCACCAACAGATCGAGACTGCCTTCGACGAAGTGCGCGTGGCAGGGGATGCAACCACCCGTCTGGCCGCGCAGAAGCACCTCGCCATCCTTCTGACCGGACATTCCAACGCGGAGGAGGCGGTACTCTATCCCGCCCTGATCCGGTTCGGCCACAAGGCGCATGGCACGATGGGCTACACCGAGCAGGCCGGTGCGAAGGCAAACCTGGGCGAGTTGGAGTACCTCGATCCGTCGAGCCAGGAGTACCTCGATAAGTTGGAACATATTCGCGGCGCTGTCGCGCATCACATGTACGAAGAGGAAAACGACCGCTTCCTCGACCTGAAAGATCTGCCGCTTCCGGACCAGTCGCGCCTGACGCATCGCTTCAAAGAGGAGTTCGATCGCTACGTACGGGGCCCGAGCCTGCCTGCCGACGAATCGCTCGGTGCGGTCGACGGGCCCAACGCCGGCGTGGGAGCTTCACGTGGACTGTGAAAACAACCGGAGCCGCCGGTGCGCTCAGAACCATCGCCAACGGCCTGACCGCCGCGGAAACCTGATACGGCTCAGAAACGGGATTGCAGATGAAGATAGGTCGGGTCGAAGCCTGCGACCCGGTGCAGCGCTGAACGATCAGTCATGACGAGTTGACCGTGCCGGAAGGTGGCGAGGCCATCGAGTCGCATCTGGCGCAACACCCGGTTCACGTGCACCGACGAAAGCGACAGTGCATCGCCCAGGTCGCGTTGCGTGAGCGGCAGCGCGCACCGGCCCTCCTGCGCCAGGCCCACCCGTTGGAGTCGCACAAACATCTCGCACATGAGGTGGGCCACCCGTTCGTATGCGGTTCGTTGCCCGACATTGGTGATCCACTCTCGTGCGATGGACTCTTCTGTCAGCAGGGCCCATCTGAGCGCCTGGGTGAGGTTTGGGTAGCGATCGGGAAAGCTGAGGATCCGCTCAGGAGACAGAATGGCCGTCTCGGTGGGGCCGAACGTGCCGATGTAGTAACCGGTCCGCCTCAGTGTGGCCAGCCGCAGGCCGCACAGATCGCCGGCCACCAGGTAACCCAGGATTTGCCTGCGGCCGGCCCCCACCACTTTGTAGCGGCAGGCGAAACCACTCAACACGATGATGATCCCGTCCGCGGGGCTCGTGCCTGCCACTGACACTTGGCTCGTGCCGTGGCGGCGTTGGGTGCTCACGGCGCCGCGCAGCGTGGTTCGTTCTGCCTCCGACAATCTGGCAAAACTGTCCAGGCGGGCCATCAGGCAGTTCACGAGTCGAGCGCCTCTTCGGAATCGGCGAAGCGCGCCAGCTTCCGCGGGTCCGGAACCGTCAGGCGACCGCGATGGAAAGTGGCGAGCCCGCCGGCTCTGAGAACTGACAGGCAGCGATTGACGTGCACGGGCGTGAGAGCGAGGAAGTCCGCGAGCTCAACTTGCGTCAATGGAAGCTGCAGATGGCCGGCACCGGCGCTTGCGAGTGGCTGCATCCTGCCCATTGTCTCGTGGAAGAAGTATGCGAGTCGCTGCAGCGCGGGCCGCGCTCCGAGGTTCAGCATCCATTCGCCTGCCAATGCGGTTTGCCGTTCCAGGGCCTCCCAGAGCGTCTGTTGCAGGGCGGTCTGCCGCAGATCGGCATGGCTCACCGGTTGTGCCACTGTCGCGGTGAGCGCGACCGCGCTGTCGGCCATCCGCAGATTGAACAGCGACTCGAGACCCAGCACATCGCCAGGCAGCAGCAGGGCGTTGAACTGCCGCCGCCCGTCGGGCGTGAGGCTGTAACGAGCCAGCATCCCGCTGATAACAATGTGCGGCTGCGAGCGCTCGGAGCCGCGAGTGATCACCTGCTCCCGCATGCAAAATACCCGGCGCGGTACCCACAAAATGCGGCGCATTTCCGATGGTGGATGACAGGGTGATACCGGTGTTATTTCGGATCTCGGCTGCTGTTGTAGCCCGTTCATCAGTCGCGTCCCTTGTCCGGTCGTGGTCAGTAGAACAGCAACTATCGAGCCAGTCGCGAGCCGCGCTTTAACCTGCGGCAAGTCGTACCTCACAGGTTAAGAGCTGCGGGCGTGCCGCGGCCCGTTCGGTGACTAACTCAGGTTGCCAACCTCATTCGAGGCCGCGGCGCTGGAACAGTAAATGCTCTTCGGCCGCCGCCACGCTGTGGAGCGTGGCGGCGTTGGCTATTTCGGGTAACCTCTGGATGTTTGTGAGATTGATCTGACTCAGGCCGACTGGCGACGCTCCTTGGCGCCGCGCCCCGATCCCGAGCGGCCGCGACCGTTGCCGGACTCCTCTTCCTCGCCCTCCGAGTCCGCATCTTCCTCCTCGGCGCCTTCCAACAGCGCGGGAGTGATTTCACCCTCCGCGAGCTGGGTGAGCTGCTCGTCGAACTTCCGACCTTCCTCGAGCGCGCGTTCCATTGCCTTGGCGGCGCTGCTCTGTTCCGTAGCGCCGGCCAGCGAGCGGGCGGTTCCCCAGGCGGCAATGCAATAGTGCTCGGTTTTCTGCACAGCCGCGATCAGCGTCGCATCCAGGGCAGGTCCGGCCTCGATTTCCTGAGTATGCTCGCGGGCGTCATTGATGAGCCCTTCCGCGGCTGCATTCTTCTTGCGGCCGGGACTCTCCTCGAGCTCCTCGAGCGCCGACTCCACATCCGCGATGACCTGTTCTCCTTCGCTCAGCCGCTGCTCGAGCAGCTCGCGCAGTGTCTCGGACTCGACGGCCTTGTTGAGTCGCGGCAGCGCGCGCGCCAGCTGGGTTTCGGCGCTGTGAATTTCCTGCAGCTCGAGCACGAGCAGCTCATTGGCGGTCGGTGACTCCTTGCTGCGGCGTCTGGATTTCTTGGCGGCCATGAAAATCTCCACATGAGTTGGTGTTAGGACGAGCATCCTTCAGCAGGAAACGCGCCGCACCCTCGTGCCTACAGATGTGCGATTACCTGCACGTTTGTGCCAACTCGCCGGATGGGTACGGCGACGACCCCGTTACCGATGCGCTGGAAGTTGAGATCGAGGCGTGAGCCCGCGACCTCGAGCCCGGCGACTTCAATGGCTTCGATTCCGATCGGCAGAGCGGGCCGGCGGATGTGGATTTGCGCGGCCCTGCCATCGATCTGCAATCCCAACAGTGCCTGCAGGAGCATGAATACCGAGCCGGCGGCCCACGCCTGCGGCAGGCAAGCGACGGGGTAGGGTACCGGCCCCTGGCCGGCTACGCGCTCAAACCCGCAAAACAGCTCCGGAAGGCGCATACCGAAATGGCTCGCGGCCTCAAACATCTCGCTCACGAGACGAGTCACCGAGGAGCGTTCGCCATACTGTGCAATGCCTGCGGCGCAGATTGCAGTGTCGTGAGGCCAGACCGAGCCGTTGTGGTATGACATCGGGTTATAGCGAGCCTGACCGGTAGCGAGCGTGCGAATTCCCCAGCCGCTCGCCGAGCCCGAGGCGAGCAGTTGCTCTGCTACCGCGGCGCCCCGCCGCGGCTCAGGAACTCCGCAATAGAGCAAATGCCCTGCATTGGAAGCGCGGACGCTGCACGCTTCTCCGTCCCCGTCGAGCGCCAGCGCATAGAAGCTCATCTCCGGAATCCAGAACAGTCGCTCGATGGACTCGCGCAGTTGCCCGGCTCGGTGCCGCCAGTTTTCGGCGCGGGAGAGCTCGCCTCGCGCGCAAGCCAGCTCGGCGGCGCCTCGTAAGGCCGCGAAGGCATAGCCCTGCACCTCAACGACAGCAACGGGCCCCGGCGCGAACGCCCCGTCGGCGTGAAATATGGAGTCCTGACTGTCCTTCCAGGCCTGATTCTTCAACCCGGAGTCGCGCGCGCGTTCGTAATACAAAAGTCCCTCGCGTCCGTCTTCGAGGTGCCGCTCGATCCAGGCCATGGCCGCGCAGATCGAATCCCAGATCTGATCCACCACGCGGCGCTCACCGGTACGCCTTTCATATTCGGCAGCCAGCATTACAAACAGCGGTGTTGAATCGACAGAGCCGTAGTACCGCGCGAAGGGAACCTCACCCAACACGGCCATTTCCCCGCGCCGCGCCTCGTGGAGAATTTTCCCGGGTTGTGAATCGCGGAATGCCGACTCTTCCCGCGCTTGAGTCGCAGCCAGAAAGGACAGCACGCCCGCTGACAGATCCGGATCCAGCCACAGGGTCTGCAAACCCGTAATGAGTGCGTCGCGCCCGAACTCGGTTGCAAACCACGGAACGCCCGCGTAGGGGTAGGGCCCGGTCGCCAGCTGGGTTGTCAGCAGCGCGAGGTCCGCCCGGGATTTATCGATCCACTGATTGAACAGTCGTCCCGATGAGGTCAGACGAGCCGCCGCCGCGCTGCTTCGCCCCGGTTCCGCGCAGAGTGAATCGAAGCGCTTCTGCCGCAAAGCAATCGCATCCCGCACACCTGCCTTTACAAACAATGTCGCGACCCCGCCGCGCGCCAGGTCCACCGCAAATTGCGCGCAATCGGCCACCAACGATTGGGGTGGCAACGAAAACTCGATACAGGTTTTGCGCACCTTGCCGTCGAGCCCGCGGTAGCCGAGGAGCACCCTATGCCCGGTCAATTCAGGACTCAGCACGGCGCCGCGGGCTGTGCGCGAATCGCCCTTTATCTCAAAAATATCGCGGAAATCCGCGCTGAAGCGCAGCTCGAGAGGCACGCGCGTCGCCGCTTCGCTGAAGTTGGTCAGCTGCAGGCGCTCGTACAGACAGGCGTTGCGCAGGAAGCGGGTCCGTTCCAGGTGAATGACGCCTTGCGGAATCGACTGTTCACTCGGTGCCCGCAGCGGCTGGTTGGTCAGATGAGCGGTGAACAGCTTGTTGTCCTGGCTGACCGCTGCTCCCAGCAACGCGGGCGCGTGGCCTCCGATCCGCAACTCATACCGCGACAACATACGGGTATCGCTGGTAAACAGACCATCGTCGCGGTCCTGGACATCACCCCGCGCGTCCGCCAGCAGAAATGTGTCGTCATCCTTTAGTGTGAATCGCGGCAGTAATCCCGGGCGCCGCGGCGTTTCCGGCAAGCTCATGAGAGCAGATGCAACCGCTGGGATTGCAGAAGGCTCGCGTACACGGCGACATAGGCTTTCGCCATGAGCGACGCGCTGAATCGCTTCTCGAACGCCGCGCGCACCGTGCGTCGCTCGAGCATATGCAATCGAGACAGTGCCGCGACCGCCTCCTGTTCGGTATCCACGATGAAGCCGCTGATACCGTCCTCGATGACTTCGGGCACGGCGCCGCGTCTGAATGCCACCACCGGCGTTCCATAGGCCATTGCCTCGATCATCACCAAGCCGAACGGTTCCGGCCAGCGGATCGGAAACAACAGTGCGCGCGCATTGCCGACCAGGTCTGATTTTGCTTCGTCGTTGATTTCACCGATAAACTCGATCAACGGATGCTCGAGCAGCGGCCGTACATGAGCGGAGTGATAGATGCGGTCGGCCGGATCGACCTTGGCGGCGATCTTGAGAGGCAACCCCGCCTGGAGGGCGATCCGGATCGCCGCCTCCAGGCCCTTCTCCGGCGAGGCACGGCCCACGAACGTCAGGTAGTCTCCAGCCGGCCGCTCCCGGAATGGATAGCCGCGCGGCGGCAAACCATGCGGCACCGTAGCAAGCCAGTTGGCGTTGGGCATCGGCCGGCGCTGCTGATCCGAGATGGAAACCAGTCCGAACCCCCGCCAACAATCATACGCTTCCGGCAGATCCGCCAGGTCGAGCCGGCCATGCAGGGTCGTGACGCACTTGTTGCAATGCAATTCAAACATGGGCAGATGCATCAGGTCGAGATGAAAGTGCAACACGTCAAACTGCGCGGCATTTCTCTCAACATTGCGCAGCATTGTGAGGTGAGACGCCAGATCAGACTTCAGCGGCGTCTCATCCAGACGAATAGCCTGGGCACGGGATGCAACCAGCGTCGCACGCGTGCGCGACTCGGCCGATGCAAACAGCGTGACATCGTGCCCGAGATCCGCCAACGCGTCGCACAAGGACGCGACGACCCTTTCCGTTCCTCCATAAAGCCTGGGCGGAACCGATTCAAACAGCGGCGCGACCTGGGCGATTCGCACGGCTCAAAGGGTGCGCGCCTGTTCCGCCCGCGGTTCATCGAGCGACAGAGTACGGCTCCACGGCACTATCTGCCACAGCGCGCTGGCTCCGACGAGCACATAGACCAGGCGGGACAACAGCGCCTGCTGTCCTCCAAAAATGGCCGCCACGAGGTCGAACTGAAACAAGCCGACCAGCAGCCAGTTGATTCCGCCGACGATGATCAGAGCGAGCGTAACGATATTGAGTGTCTTCATGCTGATTCCTGTAACGAGTGATTGAATCTACGAGACTAGCGGTTGCCGCGCATTCTGTTGATAACGCAGGTTAGGGGCTGCGGACGGGAATCGATCTTGCTTCTTTCGTCCGATGGCACTGTCGTACGATGCTACTTTGACATGACACCAACGCACCTCACCGGGAGTGCTCCATGCCTCATCGAGAGCTTGTGCGCAAACGAGTGGCTCGTAACCTCGATACCGCTTTGATGCGGGTCGCCTGCAGCTTCTTCCAGGCGGAAATGAGCTGCCGCAAGCTGTGATCAGGCGGTTCGCTGCTGGACGGTAAATGAGGGCCCGCTGACTCCGTCCAGATGCAGGTAGCCGCCGTCGAACCCCGCGACATTTCGCAGTGCCTGATAATCGTGCAATGTCAGTTGCTGGTTGCGCAGGGTTATGAGCTGGTTGTGTCGCATCTCCATCAACACGCGATTGACATGCACCGCGGACAGTGCCAGGGCGTCGCTCAGCTCTGCTTGAGTCAGCGGCAGATCACAGGTGTCGCCTCTTGTCAGGCCGGCCGTGTGCAGTCGCTCGAATATCTCGCAGAACAGGTGCGCCATCCGCTCGAAAGCAGTCCGGTGCCCCACGTTGACGACCCATTCGCGCGTGATCGACTCTTCCACCAGCGTTGACCACCACATCGCCCGGGCGAGGGCTGGATATTTCTCCATCAGCGAATCGATGATTTCGCGGGGAATCTGCGCGGCGCGGACGGAGCTGAGAGTGCCGATCGAATGATCCATGCGCTTGAGGACACAGACTCGGATATCGCACATGTCACCCGGCAGCAGCAGGCCGACAACCTGCCGGCGTCCGTCCGGCTGCAGGCGGTATCGACAGGCGAAGCCTTCCAATATCACGTTCACTCGTTGCGCTGGATCGCCCTCCATGACGAGATTCGTACGCGGCGTCAGATGGCGAACGGAGCTGCAGGCGTTTTCCAGCGCCCGTTTCTCGTCAGGGGACAGCATGCCGCAATGTTCCAGCTTGCGGATCAGGCTGGATATGTTTGCCTGCATGGGCAAGGTCAAGCCTGCTGCGCGGTGCGCGCACTGCTGCGAATCAACTGGACAAGGGCCGGGAAATTGATCGGTTTCTGCAGGCACGGGCTCTCTCGGAACGATTCCGGGAAAAATGCAGCGTCGTAGCCGGTGGTGAAAATCGTTTGGATGCCATCGCGCCGGAATTCCTCAGCGAGCTCGAAGGCGAGGGTGCCATTGAGATTCAAATCCAGCAGCGCGCAGTCAGGGCGCTGCTGTCGCAACAATTCCCGGGTCCGGCGCAAGTTGCCGGCGGGGCCCAGAATGCTGGCCCCTCTGCGCGTGAGCGCCGAGCACATGTCGACTGCTACCAGGTAGTCATCCTCGACGACCAGCAGGCATACGCCTTCCAACTCATTGCCGTCGTCTGTCATCTGCAGGTGTAAGCTCGAGCTGTCCATGAGAGCATCGCATCCTCGGGATCTCATCCCTGCGTGGGTATGACAAAGCTGATCGAGCACACCAGGCCGCCCGGGTGCAGCGCGATCGAGCTGGTACCGCCCAGCTCGTACGGTAATGTCTGCTCGATCAGCGCGAACCCGAACCCCTTGTGAGCGGCAGAAGGAGTCACGACGTCGGTGCGTTCGCGCCACTCCAACGTCGCGGTCACAGGCGACTGCCCGGTGGAGCATCGCCAGTGAACCTGTATCCGGCCCCGCCGGCTCGCCAGTCCTCCGAACTTGATGGAGTTGGTGGTCAGCTCATGCAGGGCGAGCCCGAGAGTGCCGGCCTCTTTGGCGCTCAGGAGAATTCGTGGCCCGCTGAGCTCGAACTGCTCGTCCCTGATCGTCTGAGCCAGGAATTCCGCCCGCACCAACTCTTCCAGGTCGACCGAGGCATCCGGCGCACGCAGGAGGAATCCCTGGATGCGCGCCAGCGCGCCGAGCCGCCCCTCCAGATGAGCCGCGAAATCCTCTACTGAAGTAGAGCTCTCGGCCATCCGTCGGACCATTGACCGCACAATGGCCAGCAGCCCGCGCACCTGGCGTTGGAAATCGAAAAACCGCTGGCGCTCATCGGCCCGAAATGGCGAGCTGGCTGATTGCATCTGCGCTGACGGTTCGACCGTGGTTGGCATACACATTTCCGCGAACGGCTACGCCCGCGCTAGAGGCCCTTCCCTGTGTCAGTGGATTAGTGTGCATCAATGAGCGGTCGACACTCTTAACCCAGGTTAAACGCCAGCGGATTCAGTTGCTATCCCGCAGCACGGCGTGCCCAGTTCGCCGTGTCTTCCACATCACGGGATCAGTACGTCAGCGCCCTCCCGCGCGAAGGCGATAGCGACCGCCCGGCCGATCCCGGAATCGCCCCCGGTCACGATGGCGCTGCACCCGGCTAGTCGCTCGTGGCCTCGATAGCTTTCCTCGCCATGATCGGCTCGAGTCTCGAGGTCTTCCCAGGCGTGGGCTGCTGTTGCTGTGGAATCGGCGGGCGTGGTGCGGCGCGGCGTGGATCGGTCAGCATGGCAATGTCCTTTCTGAAAGCTGAAGCAATGAGGCGAGCAAGTTCCGTGCGTTGTCCGTTAACGTATGTTGGCTGAAGGACATATAACGTTTGTTAGATCGAGCATACGTCGGAGCAGTTATGTTTCGGTCCCCTCCAACCGGAGCCGATTCCATGGAAGATGCAACCCGGATCGTTGATCAGTCCCGCCACGAACGAGCGCTCGTGCGCGAACGCCTGCAATCCGGTGCGCTGCCGCGCGGCCCGGCCCGGGAGTTGTTCGGCGGAAACGGCAGCGGAGCGATCTGCAATTGTTGCGATCAGGTCATCAGCCCGGACCAGATTGAATTCGAAATCCATGCGGGGTCCGTGCTGATGATGCATTCGCATTGCATGCGCATCTGGTACGACGAGTGGGCGGATAACCTACGTTAGCTGCCAGCTGGGCAGCGTATTGTTGTGTTCTTCCCGGAACGCTCGGGCGCCTGGGGCGTTGTGACCATGCAGCGCCGATCGGCTGCAGCATCGCGCTCCATACCAACAGCACCCTGCTCGAGAAGGCAAATCGATGGCCACCCGAAAATCCTCGTCCGCTTCCGCCAGGAAGCCGCCCGCCAAGAAGGCGCCCACACGCAATCCGCCCGCCGTTGATCCGCGGGGGTTCGGAATTCCCGCGGGTGCGGGCTCGGCCGTGAAAGTCGGCGCTGGCCCGACCACCAGCAGCGCTTCGAAGCCTGCCGTCGACGCGAAACGCGGCGGTGCCGCGAACCCCGGCGTTGGCCCGACGCCAGGCATTGCTGCCGGAAACAACGCCGCCTCGAGGTCCAGCGCTCGCGTTACAATCAGCGGCCCCGCGGGCGGCTTCAAAGCGGACATCGCTGGCGATGCCGCGGTGGCCAAACTCGCGGGCGCGGAGTCGATTGGCAGGCAGTTTCCCTACAACGCGGCCAAGCCTGGCGAATTCGGCGATTCCGGAGCCCCACCGGGCCAACACGAAGTGCCGCCGGATCCCGCTATCACCGGCAGCACGCTGACCGAGACCCACGCCTCGACGAAGGTTGGCTCGGGCAACCCCCCGTCATCCTTCAATCCGGCTTCCGGCTCATTGGACCGGGTTCGAGTGGATTCCGCCGCTCAGACCCTGACAACCAATCAAGGCGTTCCCGTCGCCGACAACCAGAACTCTCTCAAGGCGGGGCTGCGCGGCCCGGCCTTGCTGGAAGATTTCATTCTGCGCGAGAAGATCACCCATTTCGATCATGAGCGCATTCCCGAACGAATCGTCCACGCGCGCGGGTCGGGTGCGCATGGCTACTTCGAATGTTACAAACCTCTCGGCGAGCTGACGCGCGCCTCGTTGTTCGCCATGGAAGGCAAGCGCACACCCGTTTTCGTCAGATTTTCAACGGTCGTCGGCGAGCGCGGCTCGACTGATACCGCGCGCGACGTGCGCGGCTTCGCCGTGAAGTTTTACACGGATGAGGGCAACTGGGACCTGGTGGGGAACAACATTCCGGTGTTCTTCATCCAGGATGCCATGAAGTTCCCCGATCTGGTGCATGCCGCCAAGCCGGAGCCGCACCACCAGATGCCGCAGGCGGCCACGGCGCACGATACGTTCTGGGACTTCGTGTCGCTCATGCCGGAAAGCACCCACATGTTGATGTGGGTCATGTCGGACCGCGCAATCCCGCGCAGCTACCGCATGATGCAGGGATTCGGCGTCCATACGTTTCGCTTCGTGAATGAGCAGGGCCAGTCGAGCTTCGTCAAGTTCCACTGGACACCGCTCGCCGGCACTCATTCCCTCGCCTGGGACGAGGCGGTCAAGATATCCGGCGCGGATCCCGACTTTCATCGGCGCGATCTGTGGGAGGCAATCGAGGCTGGCGCGTACCCTGAATGGGAGTTGGGGGTTCAGGTCTTCACCGAGAAGCAGGCCGAAGGCTTCAGTTTCGATGTGCTCGATGCGACCAAGATCGTGCCCGAGGAGCTGGTCGCCGTGCGGCCCGTCGGTCGCCTGGTGTTGAATCGCAATCCCGACAACTTCTTCGCGGAAACCGAGCAGGTCGCCTTCTGCACCGCGCACGTCGTTCCGGGGATCGACTTCACCAACGATCCGTTGCTGGCCGGTCGAATTCATTCCTACGTTGACACCCAGATCACCCGCCTGGGCGGTCCCAACTTCCACGAGATTCCCGTCAACGCCCCCGTAGCGCAGGTCCACAATAATCAGCGTGACGGCTTGCATCGCCAGTCCATTGCGCGCGGGCGTGTCGCCTACGAGCCCAACTCCCTGGCGGGCGGCTGTCCGTTTCAGGCCGGGGCAACCCGGGGCTTCACCTCGTTCCCGCAACCGACCGAAGGTGACAAGGTGCGCGGCAAGCCGGAGAAATTCGCGGAGCATTACAACCAGGCCACCCTGTTCTGGAACAGCCAGTCGGATGTGGAGAAGCAACACATCATCCGGGCCTACCGCTTCGAGCTGACCCGCGTGCAGGTCAGCGCGGTCAGACGCCGCGTGATCGCCCAACTGCGCAATGTAGCCGAAGAGCTCGCCCAGGCAGTTGCCGAAGGACTCGGTATCACCGACCTCCCTGAAGCGCTTCCCAAGGCGCTGCCGCGCAGCCCGAGGCCCGAAGTGGACTCGTCCGAGGGCCTGTCGCTGTTCGCGCGACCCGGCGAAGCAGGCATCCAAACTCGCCGCGTTGCCATTCTGGTGGCTCCCGGCTCCGACGTCGAGGCCGCGCGGGCGCTGCACAGCGCCTTGACCGAGGCGGACGCGGTGCCACGGTTTGTGGGAGTCAAGCTGGGCGACATCGGTCCCCTGGAAGTAGAGGTGAGCGTGGAAGCCGCTCCCTCTGTGCTTTGGGATGCGGTCATCATCCCGGGCGGCGAGCAGGCGGCGGCGGTGCTGGCGCAAAGCGGCCAGACGATCGAGTTTCTGAAGGACCAGTATCGTCACTGCAAGCCCATGCTGCTGCTGGGCTCCGGCGCCTCGCTGTTGGAAGCCACGGGGATCCCGACAATGTTGGATTCGGGCGATGAGGATCCGGGGTTACTGCGGTTCGACGCTGAAGAGCGCGAGGTCGCCCTCACGGCCTTCATCGACGCTCTGGCCGCCCACCGGCACTTCGCACGCGAAACCGATCCACCTCGAATCTGACGTTGGAGTGACAATGAATACCGTTCAACTGAAAGAGCACCTGCTGCAGTCACTCGTTCACGAGCGCGGCGGTACACTCGTTTACCGGACTGCCCTCGAATGCGCCCTCAATGACGAGCTGCGCCAGGAGTGGCAGCGGTACCTCGAGCAGACGCAGAACCACGTCGTCATCCTCTCGGGGCTGTGCGAAAAGATGGGCTGGGATCCGGCCGAAATGACACCCGGTTGCAAGATCGTCCAGCACAACGGCATGGCGCTGGTGCGGGCCATGGAGATGGCACAGGCGGAAGGTGACGAGCCGGCCGCGGAGCTCGTCGCCTGCGACAGTGTCCTGCTGGCTGAGACAAAGGATCATGCCAACTGGGAGATCATCTGCGAATGCGCCAAATCGGCCGACGGGAGCGCCGGCGAGGCTCTCGAGGCCGCGTGCGAGCAGGTCGAGGAGGAGGAAGACGAGCACCTTTACCATACTCGAGGGTGGGCGCGCGAGCTGCGCCTGCAGGCGTTGGGTCTGAAAGCAGTGCTCCCGCCGCCGGAAGAGACGCGGGACGTGAAGTCCGCGGTGCAGGCGCATGAGGCGAGGAACAGCCGCTGACCGATGAAGCGTTGTGTCGACGATAGATGACATGAGGAACATAACACCGCGCGGCGGCGTTTCTCTTGCAATGTCAGGAGGTTTTCATGAATACGACGCTTCGCCCCCTCGCTATCGTAACCGGTGCTTCGAGCGGGATCGGTCTGGGTCTGGCGCGCGAATGCGCGCGTGAAGGGTTCGATCTGGTCATCGCAGCCGACCGGCCGATGGCGGCCGCCGAGGCAGAGTTGCAGGGCGCCGGCGCCGTGGTGGAATCGGTCGAGACCGATCTGTCGACCCCGCAGGGCATCGACAAACTGTTGGCCGCGACTCGGGGCCGTCCGGTGGCCGCCCTGTTGGCGAATGCGGGTCAGGGACTCGGCAATGCGTTTCTCGATCAGGACTTCAACGACATCGTCAAGGTCATCGATACCAACATCACGGGCACCCTGGCTCTGATCCACCGCCTGGGCGGGGAAATGCGCGCGCGCCGTAGCGGACGCATTCTGATCACAGGATCCATCGCCGGCTTCATGCCAGGCACCTTCCAGGCGGTATACAACGGCACCAAGGCCTTCATCGATTCCTTTTCCTGGGCGTTGCGCAATGAGTTGAAGGACACGGGCGTCACCGTCACCTGCCTGATGCCCGGCGCGACCGAAACCGAGTTCTTCGAACGCGCCGGCATGCAGGATACGAAGGTCGGCTCCGACGAAAAGATGGATGCGAACGAGGTCGCCGGCATCGGCTTCAAGGCCATGATGGACGGCGAGGGCGATGTCGTGGCGGGTTGGAAGAACAAGCTGCAGGCCGCCGTGGCTTCCATCACACCCTCAGCGGTTCTCGCGGAGCAACACCGCAAGATGGCAGAGCCGGGCACCGGGAAGCATTGAGATGGCTGAAAAGATCACACACACCCAGTACGGTGACGCTCCCCTTTCCACGGCTCACAATGTGAATACAGACGGTGTGACCCTCGAGGGACTCGAGGCGCGGCCGGGTGATCGCCTGGTCGGGCGGTCCGTTACCATCAACCGCCCCCGCCTCGAGCTTTACGAGTTCTGGCGCAATCTGGGCAATCTGCCGCTGTTCATGGAGAACATCCGCAGCATTACCGTCACGGAGGGCAATCGCTCGCATTGGACCGTCGAGGCACCCGGCGGTCGACATGTAGAGTGGGATTCCATTTTGACCGAAGAGCAGCCGGGGGTATTGCTGGCCTGGGCGTCTGTTGAGGGTGCCGGAATTCGCAACAGCGGCCGTATCCAGTTCAAGGACTCGACCAACGGCCGCGGCACCATCGTCACAGCCACGATGGCGTATGACCCACCCGGAGGCAAAATCGGCGAGATGTTCGCGAAGCTGTTCGAGAAGGAACCGCACATCCAGGTACGGCGCGATCTTCGCCGTTTCAAACAGTTGATGGAGGCCGGCGAAGTCGCCACCTCCACCCCGCCCAATCCGCCCCCCAAGGCCTGAGGAATTTCCAAGATGCGAGCATTAACCTGGCATGGCAAGCACGACGTTCGCGTGGAAACGGTTCCGGATCCTCAGATCCTGAATGCCCGCGATGCCATAATCCAGATCACGTCCACCGCGATCTGCGGTTCGGACCTGCACCTCTACGATCACTATATTCCAACGCTGAAGTCCGGTGACATCCTGGGCCACGAGTTCATGGGTGAGGTGGTCGAGGTCGGTCCCGGCAATCAGAAGCTGAGGGTAGGTGACCGGGTCGTCGTGCCGTTCGTGATTGCGTGCGGGAAATGCTTCTTCTGCGAGCGGCAGCAATTCTCCGCCTGCGACAACTCCAACCCGGCCGACAATGCCGACATGTCGGACACGCTCTATGGCTACCCGATGACCGGCGCTTTCGGCTATTCGCATCTCACGGGTGGTTATCCCGGCGGCCAGGCCGAGTATGTCCGTGTCCCTTTTTCGGATGTCGGACCCATCGTCATTCCCGATGGCATTGACGACGAGCGCGTGTTGTTTCTCTCGGATATCCTTCCCACGGGCTGGATGGCCGCGGAGAATTGTCAGATTCAACCGGGTGACGTGGTCGCGGTCTGGGGCTGTGGCCCAGTGGGTCTGTTCGCGATCCAAAGTGCCTTTGTCATGGGCGCGCATCGCGTCATCGCCGTCGACCACTATCCGCATCGGCTGGATCTGGCCAAGTCCATGGGCGCGGAGGTCATCAACTTTGAAGAAGTCGATGTTCACGAAGCGTTGGTTGAAATGACCGGCGGCATCGGCCCCGACTCCTGCATCGATGCCGTCGGCATGGAGAGCCATGGATTCACCGCCGACAACGTTCTGGACAAGGCCAAGGCCGCTGTCGGCCTCGCTACCGATCGTCCCCACGCTCTTCGTCAGGTCATTCTCGCGTGCCGCAAAGGCGGCCATGTCTCCATTCCCGGCGTGTACGGCGGCATGGCGGACAAATTCCCCATCGGCGCGTTGATGGAAAAGGGTCTATTCGTTGCCACCGGCCAGACGCACGTCCAGAAATACACTGACAAACTGCTTCGGATGATCCTCGAAGACCAGTTGGATACCACGTTCCTGATCAGCCACCGCCTGCCCCTCGAACAGGCTGCCCACGGCTACAAGATCTTCAAGGAAGAGCAGAACACCGTGACCAAGGTCGTTCTGCATCCAGGCATGACGCAGGTCCACTAGCGGCCGATGATCGAGTATGACGCGCTCGGATCCGCATGCGGGATGTGGGTTCCTCGCACCGTATGCGGAGTTCTCCCGCCGCGCCCGAGCGTACTCGCGCCTCGATGAGCGCTTTGCGCCGCACGTCCGGTTCTTCGCCGCGGCCGCGCTGACCAACGCTGTCCTCGCGGAGCTGGCGACCCATCGCGCGCGCTGGATCTGCATCTCGAGGACAACCATGGGTGCCCTGGTTACCCTGGGCGGACTTCTCGAAGCCATCAATCTACGCGGTGCCGAGCGGCTCGAGCTTGCGACCGCATCGAGCGGTCTCGACGCCGCGTTCGTGGAGATGGAGCAGTCATACGTCGAATCAGTACTTCGCGATTGGTCCCGCCGCTGCGCGCCGCGCCACCAGCAACTGATTAGTGAGCTGGACCTCCTGCTGCGAGTAGTCGCGACAGGTGGGATGCCGCTTCCTGGGTCGGCCAACGTTCGTCGTTACGCCCGCGTCCTTCGCGCAGTGACTGCGGCATGCGGCCGCTGCCCTAGCTTCGCATCCTGTGACGACCGTATGAGGATCGGCACCGCGCTCATCCATGAAGCGCGGCAACTCGGAACCTGACGCGCTTCAGCCCTCCACAACCTCGATCTCATTGCTCGGCAGCGCCGCGAGCTCCAGCCAATCGAGCTCTTCCTCCAGGATGTGGAACACGTCCTCATCAATCGCGCCGGCCCCGCGCAGGTCGTGTAGCCGCGAGCGTTGGGCCGCCACTGCGCGCGCATGAGCTGAGTCGAATCGCGTCGGGGCCTGGGGCTCGTGCCTCGACCGGGCCACCTCCATGGACTCCTCGAGTTGCCTCTTGAGGATCGCCGCCACCGCCGGTGGCTCGCGCTCCGCCGCTGCAATCCCGGCTTCGAGAACCTGGGTGCGGGCGCGGCTGATACTCGCATTCGTCTCGCTATTGTCATCCGCGACCCCCAACCACCGAATGACCCGCTCCAGCGTCAGTCCTTGAATAATGAGCGTACCCATGACGACGGCCATGGCGCTGAGGATGATCAGATTGCGTTGCGGGAAGTCACGCGGCAACGCGAAGGAAGTGGCCAGGGTCAGAAGTCCTCGTGTGCCGCACCAGGACAACACCAGCGCGGTGTGCCAGGTTCCCGGCCGCGGCAACCAACGCGGCTTGCGGGCGTTCCAGACGCGAACACTTACGGCATGGTAGAAGCAGATGACCAGAATGCGGACGATGATCGCGGCGGCGAGGACGGCCAACGCGAATCGTGCGGCGGGCCACCGCTCCTGCGAGGGAAGCGCGGCCACCACCGCTCGGGTCTGCAGGCCCATGAATAGGAACGCCAGGACGTTCAGCACGAAGACCACCGCCGCCCACACAGAATATGACTGCACACGATCGCGTGCCGACACCCTTCCGGGAATCATCTGCCCGATCACCATTGCATAGGCGACTACCGCCAGCACGGGGGAGAGCGCCAGGCGGTCAGCGAGCAACCACACCCCGAAAGTCCAGACAAACTGCATGATGATGCTCGACAGTGTTCCGGCGAACCAATGAGCAATGGACACATAGACGCGTCCCAACACGAACCCGAAGACGATTCCGCCCGGCGCCGCGATCGCCAGCCCGGCCATCCCTCCATTCAATGCCGGTTCTGAAACGGCGGTGGTCGCCGCTCCAAACAACAACAAAGCCGTCGCGTCATTCAGCAGACTCTCGCCGCGGATGACGAGCGAGCTGTGCCGCGGCAATCCCACCTCGCGCATGATCGCGTTCACGGCTACTGCATCCGTGGGCGCCACGATCGCGCCGAGCGCAACCGCCGCTGCTACCGGCAACCCGGCCAGCAGAACGCCGAGCCACGCGACTGCCGCCGTAGTGGCGAGAACGGCCCCGACCGACAGCACCAGAAGCGGAACCCACAGCCTCCGCAGGTCCCTGGGAGAGGTGTCAAAGGCGGCATCCAATAAGGCGGGAGCGATAAAGATCGCGAGGGCCAGATGCGGGTCGATCCTGAAGCTCGGCGCGAAAGGTGACACCGCGACCAACATGCCGGCTATGGCCAGCAGCGTGGGGTAGGGGATAGCAACTCGGCGGGCGGCACTCAGAAGCAGCGCAGCAACGAACAGCAACAGGATGAGGGTTTCGAATAACGCCACGCCACCCAACGGGCAGGGCCCCGATCGGTTCCCGTACGCGAGCTGAAACCGGGCGCAGGACAGGGACTACACCATGCCTCGCCTCGCACCGATACGGGCGTGGACCCGAATAACCTACTTTTATAGCGCGGAATAATCCGCTGCAGCGAGGACCGACCATGGGTAACCAAGCACCCGGTTCAGAGCATCAGCGCAAGGACCCTAATTCACAGGGGACCAGTTCCCCGGGCTCACAGGACCGCAAACGCAGTGATCAAATGGAGCAGCAATCCGGCCGTCAGAACCAACAAAGCGGTTCGCAGGGGCAGGACAAGGAAAGCGATCGCAGCAAGTCGGGAGCTCAACGTCCCGACTGAGTGACCGCACGTGGTTGGCGAGGGCTATCATCCCCTCGCCGCACGCCTGCCGTGAACAGTCAGGTGCGGGTTCGGATATTCTGAGGGACCTCGAGCGGGGCAGGGGGCACGTCGTATTCAGGTACGTTTCGCTCAAATGCATCCATCAACGGCTCCGCGATCCGTCGCAGTTCCCCGAATTCCCGGATCACCGCCCGGCCATTCTGGAACACCACGATTCCCTTCTCCCGGAACGCCTTGACGATGCGATTGGCGTGCACCGGTGTGATGCCGAGATATTCGGACATCTGTACCTGCGTCAATGGAAACTCGAACGACTCCGCATCCGGTGGGATGCTCCCGCCCAACAACAGCCGCCCGCGCAGGTCCAGAACCAACATGGCGAGCCGCTCCTCCGCGCTGCCCTGACCCAGTCCGAATATCCAACTGTGTAACCGACGTTCCTCCTCAATTACCTGCCACATGCAGCGGTTCGCGATATCCGCATCTTCCGAGGACGCTGCCCGCAGCTCATCGTGGTGCATTCGCTCCACCACCGCCGCCGAGAGCAATTGCACACTGTCTGGATGGCGGGTCAGGAACAGACTCTTCACGGCGAACAGATCGCCGGGCACAAAAATCAGGATGATCTGGTCGCGACCGTCCGGGATGGCGCGATTGCGGCAGGCCCATCCGGATCGCAATCGATAGATATACTCGTGCTCACTGCCGGCGCGAATGAGGAAGTGTCCCGCTGGGGCTGAACGTCCGGATTCCTTCAGAAGCGCCTTCAGCTTCTCGTCGCCCCGTTGGAGCGAGCCCTCCAGCTGAGGCCTGACAATTGCGAGGTGGTCAGGATGCATGCGCTCGCCTTCGCAAAAACCATTCCATCCGGTCAGATCGACTCTGAGCCACGCGTGCGATGGATGACATCGCTCGCCGTGTTGACTACGAGCCGCCGCCGGTCGAGTCAGGCCGGCCTGACGATAGGGACCTGCAATCATTCCCATTGCGCCATGGCGTTTCAAAAAAAAGGGCGCCCGACATCGAGATGTCAGGCGCCCTTGCAACGAGTCCAATACTGGCAAAAGGGACTTGCGTTTCGCAAATCCAGCTTGCCAACATAGGTTAAGAGAGGATTGCGAGCTCCTGGGGGGTGGCGCCTCGAAGCCGCGCGATCAGGCTCACTTTGCCGTCAAATCCTTCAGCAGGAGGTAGTAGAACGTAAGCCCGTTATAGTAAGACTCCGCGCCGATGCGCTCATCTCGGCCGTGCATGCGGTCATCATGACGGTTGATATCCAGCCCGCAGATCCCATAGCTCGGCAATCCCGCAGCCATGGTATACACGCTATCCGAAGCTCCCACTTCCATCCTGGGTACGACGGTGACGCCGGGCCACAGGGTCCGCGAGACCTTGTTGAGTGACTTCATGACATCGTCACGCAACGGCGGCACGGCCATTGCCTTTGCATCCGGCGCATGATCGGAAACCGTCCCGTCCACGTTCTTATAACGAACCGAGACAGCCGAGTCGTTGAAAACCTTCTTGAGCTGCTGCCGGATCTCCTCCGGCGGATGACCGGGAAAGATGCGGCAATTGACGTTGGCGATCGCGCGCTGGGGCAGCGCGTTGGGGGCATGTCCTCCCTCCAACATTGTGGCAACACAAGTTGTCCGCAGAGTCGAGTTGTACCGCGCATCCTTCGACAGACGTTCCGCCGCCGCAGGATCCGGCGGGCTTTGCAGCACCGCGCGAATGTCAGCCGCCGTCTGTCCCGTTTCGATCTTGGCCATGGCCTCGAAATAACCGCGCGTGACCGCATTCAACTCCGTTGGAAACGAATAGTGCTGCAGGGCCGCCAGCGCGTTCGCAACATGATAGATCGCGTTATCGGGCACAGGCAGTGAGCTGTGGCCGCCGGCATTGGTCGCCATCACCTGGTAGTCGGCGTAGAGCTTTTCCGTCGCTTCGAACTCGACGGTCAGCGGTTTGTCAGTGTGCACTTGCCCGCTGTCGGGGTTGAGCACATATTCCGCGTCAACCAGCTCCCGCCTGTTCTTCAGGAGCCACTCGACACCGTTGGACTTGCCGTTCTCCTCGTCGGCGGTCAGGGCAAGGATGATGTCGCGGTCGGGTACGAAGCCTTCCTTCTTCAGTCGGATCAGGTCGGCGACCACAATGGCATCGCTACCTTTCATATCCTGCGTGCCGCGGCCGTAGAAATAGCCGTCCTTTTCCACGAATTTGAATGGATCGGTCGTCCAGTCTTCGCGCTTCGCTTCCACGACGTCCGTATGCGCGATGATCAGGATCGGTTTGAGGTTCGACCCCGGCTTCCCGCGCAGCCTCACGACCAGATTGCCCTTGCGGTCGTTCGGACCCACTACCGTCATGTCAGAGTCCGCGAACCCGGCCGCCTTGAAGCGCTTCGCCATGGCGTTCGCGGCGAGGGTCGTGCTGCCCACCGAATCCGTCGTGTTGATCTCGATGAGCTCCTGGAGGATATCGTGCGCCAGCCGCCTCGTTGCCGCATCGCTCTGCGGGACCTGCGACCACAGCGAAGGCGCGGTCAGCATGGCGCACGCTCCCAGCAATCCGCCCATCATCAAATGCATTCTCAAGGCCAGTCCCCCGCGATTGGTTTTGGAACCGTCCATGGTACGCTAAAGCACGAGCATCCCAACTCGATCCGATAGGCGCCGCACGGCGTAAAGTCACCTTGTAACCGCGTCGACCGAGCGCCCACTGAACCAACAGGATCAGGCCCGGCGCGACGCGCAGTAATCGGCATCCGCCGGACTGGGGCGCTTGCCTGACGCGATTGCGGGCCAGCGACTTGCCAGTGACCGCCCTCCAGCGGCGGCCGTGCCGTAGCGTAGCGCTATATTTTTCGGGGTCCGTACTCCTGACGGGCCGGCGCGGCCCAGGCTATCTGGTTGCCTCGGGCCTAAAAACTGATTCAAAAACAGATACTTAGGAGAATCGGGCCAGCCGTGGCGGCCAAGCTCGTGACGGACCTGTGTCCTGCCGCGGTGCCGAAATTGTGCACGGCACCCCTCAACGCTCAGTCCCAATTTGCCAGACTGCCCCGATCGCAGGGAGAGATGAGTGAATCAGGTGGAATCAGCTCTGGCGGCCGTCGTCGGGGCACTTTTAATAGCAGTTGTGGCGCCATGGATCTGGCGGCGAATTCGGGAGAACGGGGGGGCGACCGGAACGACTGCCGAAGCGTGTCGGGCGGCCTTTGAGCAGTCCCCGAACGGCATCCTATTGGCCGACGCCGAGACCTTGCGCATTCTCGATGCCAATCCGGCCATGTTGAGCACGCTCGGCTACACTTTGGGGGAAATTCTCGCCCTCGATCTGTCTCGGGTATTTACCGGCGACGGCGACAGCAGCGAAGCGGTGCTGCGAAAAATCCGCGATTGCGACCCGCGCCTGCCGCTGCAGATCAGTCAGGTCCACAAGAACGGTACCCTGTTGAAGGTCGAAATCCGGGGTCACGTTCTCGACCTGCCCCGGGGCCGGATACTTTCCCTCACGACGGACGATGTCAGCGTCCGGCGCAAGGTGGAAACGCAACTCCTGGAGAAACAACAGCACCTCGACCACCTGGCGCACCACGATCAGCTGACAGGGCTGCCCAATCGCCATTTCCTCCAGGCCCATCTGCCAACCGCGATCGAAGAAGCGCGCAACACCTCCGCCATCATGGCGGTACTGTTTCTCGATCTCGATCGTTTCAAGCACATCAACGACACCCGGGGGCACGAGACCGGCGACAAGTTGCTGAAGGCGGTCGCTCAGCGGATCCGCTCGACCGTTCGTACCGAGGACGTCGTCGTTCGCATGGGCGGTGACGAGTTCATCGTTGTATTAAAGAGCGTACGCAGCTCCGAACAGGTCAACGAGACCGCGGGGCGCATCAACGAGGCCCTGTCGGAGCCCGTGCCCGTGGATGGCCGGCCGCTGGTCACCACGGTCAGCATCGGAGTCAGCTTGTATCCGCGTGACGGTGCCAACATGGGCGAGCTGCTGCGGCATTCGGACACCGCGATGTATCAGGCGAAGGATCGCGGCCGCAACAACTTCCAGTTGTTCAGCCCGGGCATGGATCGCATGCTCAAGGAGCGCATGGCCATCGAGACCAGTTTGCGCAATGCCTTGCAGCGCAAACAGCTCGATGTGTTTTACCAGCCGATCATCGATCTACAGACCAACCGCGTCGTCGCGCTCGAGTCGCTGCTGCGTTGGAAGGTTCCCGGTCAGGGATATATCTCTCCGGAGAAGTTTATTGCCGTCGCGGAAGATACCGGGCTGATCGTTCCCATCGGCGATATCGTGTTGGCGCGCGCTTTCGAAGACATGGCACGGTGGCGCGATGGCGGCCACACGCCTGTACCGGTGGCCGTAAACATATCGGCCGTTCAGCTGCAGAGAACCAACCTGCCGATGACGATCCTCGAGCTGGCCCGCCGGCACGGCATCCGGCCCTCCATGCTGCAGTTGGAGCTCACCGAGAGCGCGGTGTTCGAACGGCGCGAAAGCCGCAGCGGCGAGACAAACGAGGATGCGGTTTCCAAGCTGCGCGAGTTGGGCGTGCGCATCGCCATCGATGACTTCGGCACCGGTTACTCGAGCCTGTCGTATCTGAAGCGCTGGCGCGTGGACTGCCTCAAGATCGATCGCAGCTTCATTCGCGACCTGGTCACGGATGCCAGCGATCTCGCCATTGTCAACGCCATCATTGCAATGGCGCGCCATCTCAACATCAAGGTGGTGGCTGAAGGAATCGAAAGTTGGCAGCAACTCGAGAAGGTCCGCCAGCTCGGGTGCGCGTTGGGGCAGGGGTACCTGTTCGCCAAGCCCGCGCCCGAGGATCACTGTCACCGCTACCTCACCGGTGAGTCGCTGGACCTGGCGCAGGAGCAGGAGCGTCAGATCAAAGACTTCGGTGCTACGACGGGGAACCTGCGGGTGGCGAGCAGCTGATCAGGACCTCCTGGAGGTCGGCCAATGTGTTGGCCTGCGAGGCGGTTTTGTCGGGACGGCGGCGCGCGATTCGCGGAAATCGCAACGCGATACCCGACTTGTGCCGGCTCGAGGCCGCGATCCCCTCATAGGCCAGCTCAAACACCTGGGTCGGCTCCACCGAGCGCACCGGCCCAAACTTCTCCGTTGTATGAGCGCGGATCCAGCGATCCAGCTCGGTGATCTGCGCGTTGCTCAATCCAGAGTAGGCCTTGGCCACCGGTACGAGCTCCGCGCCCTTCCAGACTCCAAACGTGTAGTCCGTGTACTGGTTCGAGCGGCGTCCATGTCCCGGTTGGGCATACAACATGACCGCGTCGAACGAGTATGGTTCGATCTTCCACTTCCACCAGGAGCCGCGCTGACGGCCGGTTCCGTAAGGCGCCTCCAGCGCCTTTAACATCAAGCCCTCGACGCCCCGAGCGCGAGACTGCCCCCGCAGCTGCGCCAGTGCTTCCCAACTCTCTGCCGCAACGACCTCGGAAATATCTATTGCGTCGGGGGCGCCTCCCACGACTCCTTCGAGCCGCGCACGCCGTTCCCGCAGCGATAGGAGCCGCAGGTCCTCGTAGTCCTGCTCGAGCAGGTCATAGGCAAGAAAGCGCACGGGCACCGCCTTCAATATCTGCGCTGTCACCTTCTTGCGCCCGATCCGCTGCTGCAGGTCCGCGAAGGGCCGGAGGGTGCCATCCCTCCAGGCAACCAGCTCTCCGTCGAGGACCACCCCGTCCGGCAACTGGCCGGCCGCCGACGTGAGCTCCGGAAATCGGTCAGTCACCAGATCCTCGCCGCGCGACCAGATGAAGCACTCCCCGCGCCGTTTGATGAGTTGGCTGCGGATTCCGTCCCACTTCCACTCCGCCTGCCATTGATCGCGATCGCCCAGTGAGGCTGGCTGTGCCTCCAGCTGCGAGGCAAGAAAGAAAGGGTAGGGCGCGGAGGCGTCCTCGACAGGTGCCTCGCCGGATCGCAGCGACTCCCAGAGCTCGGCGCTGGGAAACCATTGCCCCATCAGCCGACGCGACACATCCGGCCTCGCCATCGACAGCACTTCAGACAGCGCGCGCGTGACGAGCAGCTCCGAGACACCCACCCGCAGAGATCCGGTCAGAAACTTGTTTACCAGGAAACTATCGCGGTAAGGGAGGGTCCTCCACCATTCGACCACGGCCTGCCGTTGTCGCGGTTCATCCGCGGAGCGCAGCGGCAGCAGCCTGCCTTCTATCCATTCCGCCAGCGAAATCTCTGGGGCCTGGCGCGCATGCTCGCTCTCGGTGAGCAAGGCGATCGTCTCCGCCAGGTCACCCACCGTGGCACGCGACTCCTCCACCAACCACTCCGGCAGCCCGCATTCTTCAATCAACCAGCGATAGAGTAGGGCTGGCCCGATGAATCGCTTCATGCGGTGCCCTGAGAGAATGTAGGTAGCCCACGCAGCGTCCGCCGGTGGTGCAGAGTTGAAGTAGCGGACCATCGCGGCGACTTTCAGGTTGGTAGAAGTCGTCGTATCCAGCTCTTCGTACAGCTCGCTGAACGCCCTCATCGTCTACTGGCGTCGGCACAGCCGCCGCGGAAGGCTGCGCTGATGTCTCCCCGGGCGCATGCAGTGCAGCGGAAGCCGGTCATTCTTCGGCACCGAAGTCGGTCTTGAGGGCGCTTGCCTCCAATCCCGACTCTGTCAGATGCCGAGTCAGCGCATCCGAGTACCCGTGCGTCAGCAGTACACGCCGCGCCTTCGTCGCTCGACACGTCCCAATCAAGCCCGGCCAATCCGCGTGATCGGAGATAACAAACCCCCGGTCATACCCGCGCCGTCGCCGGTCCCCGCGAACCCGCATCCACCCGGAGCAGAACCCGCTGGCGTGCTCCCCGAACCTCCGCATCCACGGTGTCCCCGCCGCGCTGGGCGGAGCCATGATCAGCGCACCCTTGAAGTCATGTTTCCGGTCCTGCGGTATGGTGAGTGTCGGCACCATCTCGACACCGGCACGTCGATAAACCCCTGTCAGCGAATCCACGGCCCCATGCAGGTACACCGGCTCATTGGTATAGGCGACCAGCTCCGATAGCACCCGCTGCGACTTCCCCAACGAATAGCAAAACAGCGCCGAGGCCAGCCCCCGATCCCGGTTGGACTGCCACCAACGGAAGATCTCGCCCACGACCTGGGACGTCTGTGGCCACCGGTACACCGGCAAGGCGAAAGTCGCCTCGCTGATGAACACGTCGCATTCGAGCTGTTCAAAGGGTACGCAGGTAGGGTCGTGCTGACGCTTGTAGTCGCCAGAGACAATCCAGACCTTCCCGCCGTACTCGATTCGCACCTGCGAGGAACCGAGGATATGCCCAGCCGGATGCAGCGACACAGTCGTCGCACCCAGCGAAAGCCGTGCGCCATATTCAACGGGGGCGAGCTCGCGGTCCCCTCCTAGCCTCAACTTTGCTATTGAGGCGCCAGGTCGTGCGACAATGTAGCTCGCGCTACCATGGCGTAGATGGTCCCCATGCGCGTGCGTGATCACGGCGTTTGGGACCGGCTTCCAGGGATCGATGTAGAAATCCCCGGGCGGGCAATACAGCCCGTTCGCGGTGACGACCACGAGTTGTTCGGAATCTGAGCTCATGAGTAACGAAGAGGTTACGCTTCAGCAATGCGCCACCGCGGTACTGATGATCAGGCCGGCGGCATTCGATTACAACCCGGAAACGGCCGTCACCAACAAGATGCAAAAGCCGGGGGAGGGGCAGTCGGCGGCCCTCACGGAGTTCGATGCCTGCGTGCAGGCGCTGCGCAGCGAAGGCGTCACGGTATACGCTGCCGATGACACACCGCAGCCCCCTAAGCCCGATGCCATTTTCCCCAACAACTGGGTGAGCTTCCATGAGGACGGCACCCTCGTGTTGTACCCTATGCAAGCCGAGAGTCGCCGCCGCGAGCGCCGGCCTGAAGTCATCGACGCCGTCGTCAAGCAGCTCGGTTTTAAGGTAACCCGCACCGTCGATCTGACTCACTATGAAGCGTCCGGTCGATTCCTCGAAGGAACCGGCAGCCTGGTGCTCGATCGCTGCAATCGTGTCGCATACGCGTGCGCGTCACCGCGGACGCATCCTGACGTACTCGACGACTGGGCTCGCCAAATGGGTTACCACTGGGTGTTGTTCGATGCGCTCGATCGCAACGGTGTCCCGTACTACCACACCAACGTCATGATGTGTGTTGGCGCCCGCATGGCCGTGTTGGGTACGTGCGCCATGTCGCCGGAAGATAGGGGTCGGGTCATCGAAAAGCTCGAAATGAGCGGTCACGACGTCGTGGAGATTGAGTACGACGAGATCGAGCAATTCGCCGGCAACATGCTCGAGTTGGCTGTGTGGGACGAGGCCCTCGGTGACGCTCGTCTGCTCGTCATGTCAGAGGCCGCCCGCCGGGCCATCCGTCCCGAGGTGTTTGCCAGGCTTTCTGCCAACACTGACTACACCCTCTCGGTGCCTTTGCCGACGATTGAGCGATTGGGCGGGGGTAGCGTTCGCTGCATGCTTGCGGAAGTCTTTTTGCCGGTACGGGCACGCGCGACGTGAGTGACCTGCTGCTGAAAGTTCTGCTGAGCTACCTGCTCGGCTCCCTCGTGGGTAGCCAGTTGGTTGGACGCGTCAAAGGGGTGGATATCCGCAAAATGGGTAGCGGGAACGCCGGCGCCACCAACGCGCTTCGAACGCAGGGTAAGTCATTTGCACTCGCCGTGCTCCTGATCGACCTTTGCAAGGGGGCGATCGCCGTCCGTGTGATCGCGCCGCTGCTCCTGCCTGGCTTGGAGCCGCCTTTGTACATCGCCACCTGGGAGCCGGTTGCGTGCGGCCTCATGGCCATCATCGGCCATGTCTATCCCGTCTGGCACGGCCTGCGGGGTGGCAAAGGGGTGGCCACTCTGGTCGGTGTCGTCCTAGCCCTCGACCCGACGTTGATGCCGCCGATGCTATTGACTTGGTTTTTGGCAGTTATGCTGTCTGGGTATGTCGGGTTTGCATCGATGCTGGCGTCGGCATCAATCCCCCTTTTCGTAGCGCTGACCGGCCTGGAGCCCGGCCTTTCATTGACGTGTTTCGGCGTGGTCGCCACGGCGCTCATCGTTTACACCCACCGTGGGAACATCGCGCGCATGCGCGCCGGCACCGAACCCCGTGCACGCAAATTGTGGCTCTTCGGGAAGGGCCGATGAGCGACGACCGCTCCGGCGTTGATCCCGCTGCCGACGCGGACCCAGCCAGCCCATTGGTGGCCCGCCTCTTCGCCAAGCTCGCCGACGGCGAGTTTCACTCCGGTGAGGCCCTGGCCGCAGAGCTGGCCGTCAGCCGCAGCGCCGTCTGGAAAGCCGCCGGCGCCCTGCGTGACCTCGGCGCCACGGTCAACGCCGTCCGCAATCGCGGTTACCGCCTGCCTGGCACCGCCGATCCCCTCATCGCCAGCCGGATACTCGAGTTGATCTCGCCCGAGGCTCACCCGCACGTGGCCCTGTCTCTTATACACATCTAGATGTGTATAAGAGACAGGGCCTCGGCGCCACGGTCAACGCCGTCCGCAATCGCGGTTACCGCCTGCCTGGCACCGCCGATCCCCTCATCGCCAGCCGGATACTCGAGTTGATCTCGCCCGAGGCTCACCCGCACGTGGCCCGCGTCGATACGGCTTGGGTACTCGGCTCCACCAACACCGTCCTGATGGAGCGCCCATACCCGCGCGTCGGCACTGGCGAGGCCCTCCTGGCGGAATACCAAACGGCCGGCCGCGGTCGCAGAGGCCGTACCTGGATTGCTCCTCCGGGCGGTGCGATCTGCTTGTCCTTCAGTTGGGTGTTTGCCCAAGTTCCCCGCGATCTCGGCGCGCTCGGTTTGGTGATCGGCGTATGCGCCTTGCAGGCGCTTCGCGGCCTCGGCGTCGAAGGCGTAGGCCTCAAATGGCCGAATGACCTCTTGATCCAGGGCCGCAAGTTAGGCGGCATCCTCATCGAGCTCCGCGCCGAATCCTCCGGCCCTGCCTGCGTGGTCATCGGCATCGGTCTCAACGTCGCCCTCGGTGCCCCGTTGCTGGAACAAATAGCCACCACCGGCCTGGCCCCGATCGACCTGGTCAGCGCCGGTTTGAAAGGCCCACGACGCAACACCGTGGCCGCTGCCCTGATCAGCGCCTTCGTCGCGGGCCTCCTCGAATTCGAGAGAGACGGCCTCAAGGGGTTCGTGCAGCGTTGGATGGACGCGGATGTGTTACACGGGCGGCCGGTTACGGTAACCGGCGTGGACGGTTTCACGAAGGGGGTTGCCCGAGGCATTGACCTCGAAGGTGCTTTCTTGGTTGAAACGCCTCAGGGTCTGCTTCGTTTCATTTCAGGAGATGTCTCAGTGAGGGCCGACACGTGACCCTGTTATTGATCGATATTGGCAATTCCCGCGTCAAATGGGCGCGGCTGCTCGATGGCAAAATGAGCAAGCAACGCGCCGCCACCAACGCCGGTTGGACCGCCGCCGACTACGAGCGCCACGTCATCGGCCGGGGCTGGAATGCCGGCATCACCACCGATCGCATCGTCGTATCCAGCGTCGCGGGCGACAAAGTCAACCGCGCTCTAGCCGAAGCCGCCCACAAAGCTGGCGCCCCGATCCCTGAGTTTGTCGCGTCCGAGCGCAAAGCCGCCGGCGTCACCACCGACTACATCGACCCCTGGCGCTTAGGTGTCGACCGGTTTGTCGCGGCCATCGGCGCACATCATCTCTCCTCCGGCCAACCTGTCTGCATCGTGAGCATAGGTACGGCCATGACCGTGGACTTGGTCGACGGCCGAGGTCGGCACCACGGCGGTGCCATCGTCCCCGGTCCGGCTCTCATGGTGAGTAGCCTCCTCACGCAGACCAATGGAATCCGCCGCCGGGCCAGGGGTGGCGCCAAGGGAGGCGCCGGTATGTTCGCCAAGTCCACCCGAAACGCGATTGGCGAAGGCGCCCGTTACGCCGCTGCGGGCGTCATCGACCGCGCGCTCGAGGAAGCTAGAATTCTGCTGGGAAACAAGCCATTGGTACTCCTGACGGGCGGTGCCGCGGCCGACATCAAGCCCCTGATCAGAAGCACCGCCGTCCTTCTCCCCGATCTCGTGCTGCACGGCCTGGCGGTGTGGGCCGATCAGACTCCGTCCCGCAAGCGGCGGCGCGTGGTCTAGAATCAGTCGGTGAGAGCCGTATTCCTGATTTTGCTGGTCGCGAACCTATTGTTCCTAGCTTGGGCGCAGTGGATCGACGGCCCGCGCGACGCGGGTGCGCACGATGCCTCTTCCAATCTCCCGCGCCTGCAGCTCATGGAAGAGAAGGGGCCACCCAAGCCCTCCGGGTCCAACTCGCCACAGCCCGTGTTGACCCCGCCGCTCCCTCCTGAAGCGCAGAAGGTCTCTCGTCAGATGCCCATTCTCCCCGCAGTGCCCCGTTGCACTTCGATTGGCCCGTTCAAAGACATTGCCCACGCGGCCCGCGCCGCCGGCCTGCTGGCGCAACGCGGCTTCAAGCTCGAGCAGCGAGCCGAGGAGGGCGAAACCATCAAGGGCTACTGGGTCTTTGTTGGTGGTTTGACCTCCGAGAAGGAGGTCGAGGAGGTGGTCGCCCGCCTCGAGAAGAACGGCTTCACCGATGCCCACGTCATGAAGAACTCCTACACCAACAGGCGCATCTCGGTGGGCATGTTCAGCACCCGCGACCGCGCCGAGAAGCGCGCGGCCGCCATCGAGGCGATGGGACTGTCACCGGAGGTGGGGGAAAGGAAGTTTCCCGGCACCCTGTATTGGATTGATGTTGCGTTGGCTTCCGCCGACGACGAGCCGCCACCGATGTACCTGTTCGCCGACATCGGAAACACGCGGGTACAAATGCTGCCCTGTGCGGTCACTTTGACTCCCGGACACACTCCCGCATCTCTGGCCGAGCGCACGACGATCGCCAGCGCGCCGCGTTCCACCCAGCTGCAACATTAGCCTTTGCTTGCGACCGCGCTCGGGCGCGGTCCTCTCCATATAGCAACATCGCGCCGCCGCATCCCTCGGCCGTGCCGAATCCGATGCCGACCCATTGCTGCACCTGCGTCCAGTTCGCTAGATTGCACCACCCGATCGATGATCGGCAGAGGCGCCCCGGGAAGGGCTTACGACCAGACGAGGGCTATCTGACGCAATGCAATATCAACAGACCCGCGCACAGAGCGCTGAATTCCTGCGCGTGGCAGTGGGACACATGGGGCGCCAGGAGGCCGCGCTCGATCCCGCGAGCTATACGCTCTGGTACGAGCACGTCGCGGGGCTCAACCCGCCGCTGAGCAAGATCCTCGACCATAGATTACAGACGCAACATCCTTTAACCGATGCCGATGTCGCCCATCTGTATGCCACTCATATCGCCTCCCGCGAGGCGCAGGCGGTTGCGCGGATCCATGAGCGGCTGCGGGTACTGATGGCGGAGACCTCTGAGGTCATTAGCAAGAGCGGTACTCAGGCGACGGCGTTCGGTAAGACATTGGAATCACATACCGCGCGTCTACGGAAGCCCGACGCGGCAGTTGCCATTCACTCGGTGCTCAGCGAACTGCTCGTCGAGACTCAGAAAATGTCTTCAATCAGCCTCACTCTGACGCGCCAGCTCGATACCCGGGCGAAGGAAGTGCAGACATTGACCGCGCGCCTCGAACGCGCGGAAGCGGCTGCATTCAACGATTCGCTCACCGGGCTGCTCAACCGACGGGGATTGGAGAAAGCGTTTGCAGACCTCGGTCCGCGAATGGCAAGCCCTGAGGGAACGTCTCTGCTCGTTGTCGACGTGGATCGCTTCAAGGAGATCAACGACGGCTACGGACACGCAGTGGGCGACCAGGTTCTTCGCGGAGTCGCCCAGATATTGCGTGCCCGAATCAAAGGGACGGCCCTGGCTGCTCGCGTGGGCGGCGATGAATTTGCCATTCTTTTGCCGGAAACCGGTTCGGCGGGTGCGTGTGCCTTGGCCGAGAGGATCCGCTCGACGCTGTTCCAGGCTCGATTGCGCAGAACCGGCAGCGATGAACAGCTTGGCCAGGTCAGCATCAGTGTGGGTGTGGCGCACAGCCACGAGGCCATTAGCCTGGATCAATTCATGCAAAAGGCGGACGTTGCTCTGTATGCAGCCAAGCGGGAGGGCCGCAATCGCGTCGAAGAGGCGAAAGCGGGCGATTAGGAACAGCCCATGGCCCCAACGCCTGAAGGCCACTAGTGGGTATTGAGAATGACCCACGAGCGCCGCGCTGACTCGCGGCGCGCCGTCGAGCACGGCAACCTCTGCGGCCGGTCGGAATTCAACCGCCGCATTCCTGCTCCGCAGCGTCGTCGGCGTCGCCCCCCGCAACGACGAATCAACGTCTGAATCCCCGATCGGCGCTCGAGGCAGGCTCGAAACACTCCACCGATACACACACCCGTTCGTTGTCCCGGTCGGCGAAAAAGAAAGCGCACTTCTTGGGAATCGTCCCCGGCCGCCATCCTTTGGCAGCCAACTCCACCTGCTTCGCGAGCATCGCAGCCCGAAGATCGGCCCCCGCTGGCAGAGCCCGGAACTCCAGTGCACGGCTCACCCGATCCCGCACGACCAACCAGCGAGGCTCGCCGGTGTGCTCGAGTGGATCAGGTCTCCCGCGTCGTGTACCCATGAACGAATCATGGCGCACCGGACCCATCCCTCAGCAAATCGAATCAATCGGCACTGTACGCGGTCCCTAATGTCGGGTACCGGGATTACGGATCGCCGATGCCTCAGCCGTCCCGGCGCGCGCGTGTTGGCATCAGACTGCATCCACAGGTGTGCAATAGCCGTGACGCCGGCATCGAAGACCTCGATGCCCCGGATGCTGCCGCGTTTCACCGAAACGGCGCTCCCCCTCTCAGTTTTCCATATTATTTTTACTTACCATCTCGACGACATGCCCACCCCGGCGGACACCGCAGATGTCTGACTCGCTGATCCGCGCCCTGCCGGATCTCGTCATCAGCGTGCGCCGTGACGGAGTGATCCTCGCAGTCAATGCCGGGCACGGCGTGGGCGAGCTCAAGCCGGCGGGGGACAGCATCGGCAAACACCTCGCCGAAGTCTGGCCCGAATCCGTGGCGGACCTGGTCAAACAATTGACCCGCAAGGCCATTTCTACTCGGGATACTGCCGAGGTTCACTTCAAGAATCGTGGCTTCGACTATGAAGCGCGGGCCAGCGCGCAGGGCCCGGATCGTGCGATCTGCATCATCCGGCAGGTCCTGCAGGACAACCTGAGCGAGACCGTGGACGCCACGGCTGAACGCCTGACACCCCATATCAGCCGCCGTGGGTTCCTGAGGAAATTCAAGGAGTCAACGGCGATGGCGTCCCTGCGCGAGAAGCCGCTGGCCGTCGCCATCATCCATATCGAAGGCCTTGGGGACATCGCGCAGGCGATTGCGCCGAAGGTCTCCGAAGAGATCATGAACACGGCCGTGCTGCGGCTCTCTTGCGCATCGGTCGCCGCGGAGAGTCTACCAACATGGTACCTGGGACAGCTCAGCGACAATCTCCTGGCGCTCGTGCTCGATTCCGCCGATCGCGCGGCTATCGAAACGTGCGTCGAGCACATTTGCGCGAGCCTGCACGAGCCGGTGCGGTTGGCCGGTGATGTATATCAACTTACTCCCAGCGCTGGTGTTGCACTGCTCGGGCAGGACGCCTCATCCGCCAAAGCGCTCCTGGATCACGCGCGGGCAGCCGTGAACGAGGCACGTCGCGGGAGCGGCGGGCGCGTCTGTTTCTTCACCGATACCGTGCGCCTGAAATCGCTGGCGCGAATGGACATCTCACGTGAGCTGCACGGTGCGATGACCAACGGTGAGATTCAACTTCGGTATGTTGGTCGCCATGACCTTGCGACCGGCCGGTTGGTTGCGTGGGTGGGATATCTGCGGTGGCGGCATCCGTTGCGCGGCGAGATCAGGCCGCTCGATTTCTTGCGTGTTGCCGAGACGACCGGTCTCGGAACGGCATTGTCCCGCGAGGCCATGAAATGGCTGCAGCAGGATTTCCTGACACTCAGGCGGCGCGGTCCGCCCGATGTCAGGATCTCATTCGGAGCGCTCCGGCATCACCTCTCGCACGAGGAGTTTGTCGAGGACTTCAACCGGTTGCTCAGCGACGGGCACATTCCTCCCGAGCGCCTCGAGCTGCGTATTCAAGAGCGAAACGTCGGTGTCCGGCCTCCGTCGGAACTCAATCCCCTGGCAGCGGCTGGGGTGCAACTCATCGTCGATGAAGTAGGGCGGGGCACCCTCTCACCCGAGTGGCTGGCGCGCGCTCCCGTGCGTGCGATTCAATTGGATCGAGCGTGGGCCATAGCCGCTCGCACGGATTGCATCGCCCTGAAGATCTGTCGTGCCAGTATTGGAGTGGCCAAGGCGTTGGACTTGACACCGATTGCGACCGGCATCGACGACGCGGAGCAGCGAAACCTCCTCGCGGGGCTCGGTTGCGCGCAGGGCTCCGGGGACCTGTATATCGAATCCACCTCCGAAGCGCTCACCGCACTCAAAACGCGCGGCGCGCGCAAACCGCCTAAAGAGCGCATGTAATCGGTAATCATCCCGGCTTGACACCTGCATTATTTGCACTGCCTCACACTTGGCCCACGGTCTGTGAGCACATGAGCACCGTACCGCTGACCGAGATCCGGTCAAATGCATCCCCAGACGGAGGCGCACACACCTTCCGTTTTCGAAGACGATGCGATGAGCTTGAAACGATCGGTCTCGGCAATTTCGATTGCGTTGGGTTCGGTGGCCGCGGTTTCATCCGCCGCCGACTCGACTGCTCCTGGCGATAGGCAGAGCGCATTACCCCCCGCTCTGTATATCGCGCAGGCAGAGTCGTTGAACACGGCAGACAAGAGCGTGGTCCGCGTCAACGCAAAAGTAGAACAGGAATTCGAGATCATCCACTTTGTTTCGGCTCATCTGACGCCGCGGCATAGGGCCGTTTTGCCAGGAGGCCTGGCCAGTAAACCTCCTACCCAGCCCCTCTCCCAATAGGCTATACTAATCAGCTCCGTGTGCCGGCTTAGCACAGCTGGTAGTGCACCTGATTTGTAATCAGGGGGTCGGGGGTTCGAATCCCTCAGCCGGCACCAACACTCCCTCGATTTTTCATGTGGTTAGCCCTCGCCGGCTAGCCCGATTTCCTCCGTAGTCAGGTGACTGTGGGGAAATTGTGGGACTCGGCTTCGCAAACACGTTCTGCAGCCGCGATCAGGTTGGCCAGCTCGGCGCGGGAGTAGTGGGTGGTGATCCGCCCGTTCTTGTGGCCAAGCAGGTCCTGCCGATCCTCGAATGAGACGCCGGCGGCTCTGAGCCTTCGACCGAAGGCGTGCTTCAGATCGTGGACTCTCACTCGCCGGAATCCTGCCGGCGCGGGCTCTCCCTTTTCCTTCTGCCACCGGTCTGCGGCGCGCTCGCGCGCGTTCCTCCATGCGGTGCCGTTCATTCTGGTCAACGGTTTCGGCTTTGTTGGCTCGGCCGACGTTTCGTGCCGCTTGCGCTTCTTAAGCTTGGGTGCAAACACGAAGACGTACTCAGGATGGACGCCTCGCTGCCCTTCGATGATAGATCGCGCCACCCGGTTGAGAACGACCAGCCGGTCCTGTGCGTTCTTGACCTTCTGGCCCGGCCGGTTGAGACGCGGGACGAACGCTGTTGGTGCAGCTCGTGTCACGACGTCCTTTTTCTCGGCGAATCCATACGTCCGACTTCGACGGACTATCTGCACGCTGAGTGTCCGCGCCGCATGAGGAAAGCGGAAGGGGGAAAATGACACCCATCCCGATACAACTACCGATTTTCGATTGCTTGGTGGACCGCGCGCCCGACAATTGTCCGTGTTCATTGCCTTTCGCGACCAACAGAGTGAGCGGTTGAAGCAGGAACTGTGATCGCCGTCTGTAGAAGCGCACCGGTTCTCGAGGTTCCGGGCGGTTTCCGATGTATTCCTTTTTCAGCTCGGACATTGGAGATGTCCTGCGGCAACGCGATTTTCCACGGCCGTGCGTAGGGGAAAAAACTGACGGTTCGGTCATTGTAAACGGCAGCTTGAGCCCATATTATTTGGCTCATAGCGCCCCCGGCAGTACGTGTCTCCCGAAGTCATAGTGGAGATGCCGATCCCGGGGGTTTCGCTTTTTATGAGGTCTCGCACGTGATTCGTGTAGCGATTCTCGTCGATCTCAGCTTTTTCCTTCCCAGATATCGGTCACTCATCGAGAAAGGCGCAGATCGGTCTCACACGCCCAAAGAAGTAGCCAAAGCTCTTTGGCGCACCGCTCTCTTGCATGTGCACAAAGCCGCTGGGGAGCATCTTTACCGGATCCTCGTGTACGACTGCGCACCCCTATCGAAGAAGGCCCACAACCCAATAACTGGCAAGGCGGTTGATTTCAGCAAGACGGATGCATACCAGTTCCGCAAAGCACTTCACCACGAGTTAGTTTGCCTTCGCAAAGTAGCGCTCCGTCTAGGTGAGCTCAGCGACGGGCGCCAATGGCTACTCAAAGGGGAGCCAACGAGGCGGCTGCTGAACAAAGAGATAGAAGTCGAACACCTCACCGAGCATGATGTCACCTACGACACGACTCAGAAAGGCGTTGATATCAAGTTCGGAATTGATATCGCTTCACTTGCGTACAAGAAGCTGGTCGAACGGGTAGTGCTGATTACGGGTGACTCTGATTTCGTACCCGCAGCTAAGCTTGCGCGCAGAGAGGGTCTAGATGTCGTACTGGATCCGTTGTGGAATCACATAACGCCCAGTCTCCATGAACACATCGACGGGCTGAAGTCGGTATGGCCGAATCCGAACAAACGCATTCAGGAGCCTGAGCCAGAGACGGCACTTCCGGTACCACAGCCCGTACTGCCGGCGGCAGCAATCACGCAGGCGGTTTCCAATACCGATGTACAGTTAGCAAACTCAGGCCCCAAGCCGGCTACAGGCAGGCGGAACGGCCTTCGCACTCCTTGGCGTAGAAGTAGCAAACAGACGGACTGATTCAATTTCAGCAGCGAATGGCGGCCGGGGGTGATGGCTAGCGAGTAGTGCCGACTCGCCTTGCCATCCGCGGATAGCACCGTTGTCGTGGCAGACGGGGCAATGCCAGAGGCGTCCTCATCGATGCTCGGGACGACGAAGATGATGCCAGAGCAGCGTCGATGTCCGGGGCGCCTACGACGGCGCAAGGGCGGCGGGTCATCGAGATTCGTCGTGGCGTTCACGACGATGCTGGCGAAGTACTCTGCCAGAAGTCGTGCACGCGAAGGCATCGGTGCCATCGCCCCTGTGGGTGTCAGATAATGCCGCAGATCGACGATCCAAGTGTTACCCATGTGCACTGGAGAAGTTGCAGACGTCGGGGCCGGCAGCAGCGCTCCGTAATCGGCTACTGTTTTCGCGTACGGCAGCTGTTCAAACAGTCGACGCAGGTAGGCGGTAAGGCTCCAGTCCATTAGCCATCGCGGTTTCCACCAAGCTATACAACATGGCACTCGTCTTCGCTCCACTGACGGAGCGAACAACCAGGCCCTCCTGGCGCGGGCAAACGGCCTGATGGAATTTTCAGCGAGGTTGGTATCGATTTCGAGGCGGCCATCCTCAACGTAACTCCACTTGCTCATCATCCCAGCCGGCGGCGGGCCTGGCGCTTCAGATATCGCCACGCGGGGCGCGGGAGCATGGTCAGCCTTGGCTCTTATCCCGATGTCCCGCTGAAGGAGCCGAGCGAGCGCTGTGAAGAAGCGCGGCGGCCGCTGGCTACCGGCATTGATCCTGCCGCGCAGTGTAAGGTTGAGCGCGCGAGTCTCGAGAATGCGTTCGAGGCGATTGCGCTCGAATGGCTCAGGAAGCAACAGTTTGCGACGGCGACGCGCGAGAAGGCCGAGTGAACGTTTCGCGAGCTGCTGTTTCCGCACATCGGGTCGCGACCGATTCCGACAATCACGCCGCCAGAACTTCTCGGTGTGTTGAGACGGATAGAAGTCCGCGGACCCCTGGAGACGTGCCGCGCTCAAGCATCGCGAGACAGGACCGTCACCTCAGGCGTGCGCCGGCCGCAGTCCGCCGCGGCGCGTGCCGGCGGCGGGCTTGCTCGGCTGCACGGACAGTCTCAGACCGAAAGCCGCCAGAATCGCACTGAGTGTGTCCAGCCGCGGGTTCCCCTTCTCGGACAGCGTGCGGTACAGAGTTTCCCGGCTGAGTCCGGTTTTATCCGCCAACGTAGCCATCCCGCCTAGGGCATCGGCAACTGTGCGAAGCGCAATGGGAATGGCGGATGCGGCGCGAGCCTCAGCGCGTACGCTGTACTCGGTTGTCGACCGTAGCCATCAATCGCACGTAGCAGCTCTCCGACGCGACGCGGTTCAGTGATCGCTGCAAAGTGTTGCGTCTTGGTCGGCGTCAGTGCGTCGCGTAGATCGGCAGTGATGTCATGCTCGGCGCGGCCTGCCGCCATCGCGTAACGGAATACCTGGCCGGCGCGCTGCCTGGTGCGATGGGGCGAAGCTAGCGAGTGGCCAGGGCCCGGCTGGCCAACCACTCCTGCACTTCGCGCTCGATCCAACCGACTGCGCGAGGCTGTCACGCAGTGCACGCACGTCCGTGTAGGCCGGGCTATCGGGAATCAACTTTTTCAAAGAAGTCAGCGTCGACTCGATTTCAGCATCCGCCCTCGCGTGAGGATACAGGCTATCGATGGTCGCTCATTGCAGTTGCCACTTGCGCCGTTGGCGCGCCGCTCGTGTGGCCCGACCTCGTGGGCCGGAGCTCAGATGAGAAGGGTTATTCGCCGAGCTCCCCGTGGAAGTTACCTAATGGCACCGATGTAACGGAATCGTAATATAATGGTCATGTCCGCTAGGCACCGTCGTGGGTTTTTCAGACGACGAGCCGTCCGCGAACATGAAAAGAACCTACAACGTTCCCGTCTCATCCCGCATCAGCCCATTGCAGCGCGCAGTCGTCCTGGTACTTCTGGCCAGCGCGGGGTCCGGTGCCTTTGCCCAGACGATCTCAGGTACGTCCACAAGCGCGCAGACCCTCAGCTCGGGAACTCTCACGATCAGCCCGGGCGCCACACTGAACGTGGGCAACGACAAGGTGGCGATTACCGTCACAGGCAGCTCGACGATCATTAATAACGGCACGGTTGAGGAGCTGTCCGCCGCCGGCGACCAGAAGGGCCGCGCCATTCGCGACAACACCGGCAATCTGGTGGTGACGATCAACAATGGCAGCAGCACCAATTCGAATGCCTTGATCAAGACCCAGGATGCGGACGATATTCAGATGAACGTGGCGGGCACCACCGTCACGCTCAACAACTACGGCACCATCACGTCGTTGAACTCCTCCGGCAGCGGCAACCAGGCAGTCGACTGGAATGCCCTCACACAGAACGTACAGAACTCGAACACGCTGAACAACTTCTCGACTGGAGTGATCACAGCGGCCGAAGCGGACGCGGTCCGGCCTGGGGTCAACGGAGTCATCAACAACGCCGGAACGATCAAATCGACCACTTCGACCGGAAGCAGCAGCGACGGTATCGACGCTCAGTCGAACACCGGAATCAGCATCGTGAACGCGGCAGCGGCGCTGGGCAGCGCCGCGGGTACGAATCTGATTGAAGGCGGCCGCCATGGCATCACCGGAGGCAATACAACCGGGAACGGCGCCTACTCGATGAGCGTAACCAACAATGCCGGGGGTACCATTCAAGGGGACAACGGCTCGGGCATCAACATTGATGGAATCAATGGCAACGAGCTCGTCACCATCGTCAACAAGGGCCTCATCTCCGGCTCCGGTATCACGGGCGATGGCGATGGCGTCGATGTTGACGGGTTGGTCAACCTCAATAACTCGGGAACGATCCGATCGCTCAATTCCTTCGCTGCGTCCGGCAAGGAGACCAGTGAGGGCGTGACCGTTGGCGGGGGCACGATCGTCAATTCCGGAACCATCCAGGGAAGCGTGGCCTCGGGAAACACGTCAGCCGTCGGCCGTGGCATTACGATTGCGGGCGTGGATAAGGACGCGAAAGGCGCTTCCATCCCGGTCCAGGCGCCCTATGCGGCGACCACGATCACCAACTCGGGCCTGATCCGCGGCGACTCGGATTCCGCAATTGCATTCAGCTCCGGTCTCTCCAGTGGCTTCACGCACACCATCGACAATCAGGCAGGCGGCGTGCTCCAGGGTGGCGGCACCACTGCAGCCGCTATTGTCACCGCGGCCGACAAAGTGATCATCAAGAATGCCGGAACGATCGATGGTTCGAGCAGCGGAAAGGCCATTTCCGGCGGCAGTGCCGGCGTCGCGCTCACCGTCACGGGCGGCTCTGCGACAATCCTCGGCGACATCGGTGGTGGTGGCGCCGCCGCCAACAATACCGCTGTATTGACTCCTGGCACGGGCAACACCTTTTCTTACGCCGGTTCCATTTCAAACTTCAGCAGTGTCGACGTTCAGAGCGGCAAGGTGACGCTGTCAGGGTCCAATGCCTATACGGGCACCACTCGGGTCAGCGGCGGAGTACTCAATCTCCAGGGCGCCAATCGGCTCGCGCAGGGGAGTGGGCTGGATCTCGCGGGCGGCACTCTCATGCTCAGCGGGATATCGGGTGCGGAAGGGCAGCACCTTGCATCCCTGGGGCTCAGTGCTTCATCGGGCCTGGATCTCGGTGGGAGCTCCATGACGTTCGACGTGCTCAGCTTCCTGTCCGCGGGTTCCAAGCTGACGATCACTGACTGGTCCGCGGCAACATCGCCTGATTATGCGATCCGGTTTTCCGGAGACCAGACGGCGAACTCATTATTCCTCTCGTTGCTGAGTGGCACCACGGTCGATGGTCTGGCCGCCACCTTTCACTACGATGGCCAATTCACTGACATTTCCGCGGTCCCACTGCCGGGAGCCGCGCTTCTGCTCCTGTCCGGGGCCGGTTTGATCCTGGGGGCTCGGCGGCGCAGCGCTTAGCGATTCAGGTATTCCCAGACCTTCGAGATCGCTACGGATCCTTCACCCACGGAGGAGGCGACGCGCTTGACGGACCCTGCTCTGACATCCCCCACGGCGAAAATGCCGGGCTGTGATGTCGCGAACGGCGAGCCGGCCCCAGCGGCTTCGCCGGTCAGGACGAATCCCTTGGAATCGAGCGCGACCAGGTCCGAAAGCCAACCGGTGTTAGGTGCCGCTCCGACCATCACGAACAGCGCGCAGACCGGCAAGCTGCGCCTGTCACCGTCATTGACGTTGCGAACACACACGGCGCTGAGCCGGTCGCCGCCTGACAACGCCACCACCTCGGTCCCGTATTCGATCGAGATGGCCGGGTTGGCCTCCAGTCGGCTCGCGAGATAGCTCGACATTGAGGCGGCCAGGGAGGAGCCGCGCACCAGAACGTGTACGTGCTCGGCCGATCTACTCAGAAACATCGCGGCCTGACCGGCGGAGTTTCCTCCGCCGATGATCGCCACCGCCGCATTCCTGCAATAGCGCGCCTCGCTCTCGGTCGCCGCGTAGTACACGCCCGAGCCTTCGAACTCCTGGAGGCGATCGATCGGCAGTCGCCGGTATTGCACGCCTGTTGCAATCACCACTGCTCCAGAGGACGCGCGCTGACCGTTGTCCAACGTAGCGCAGAAGCGTGAGTCCGCGAGGCGTTCAAGTTTGACTACACGCCGGGGCGTGACGAAGCGGGTTCCAAACTTCATCGCCTGCACGCCACCGCGCCACACGAGATCCCCTCCTGAGATGCCGGTAGGAAAACCCATGTAATTTTCGATGCGGCTCGAGGTACCTGCCTGCCCGCCGATCGCCGTGTCCTCGACCACGAGTGCCGTGAGTCCCTCAGCGCCCGCGTAGACTCCCGCCGCGACACCGGCAGGACCCCCTCCGACGATGAGGACATCAACAGCATCCGCCTCGGTGAGATCAAAGTTGACGCCGAGCAGGCGTGCAACTTTCTCGGGCGTTGGATCCGTCACGACAAGATCGCGCCCGAAGATAACCGCGGGTTGGTCCGCAGCGATGGAGCAACTCGTGGTGACGGCCTTCGCCTCGGCACTGCCGAGCGGGTAACTCAGATACGGCAACCGATTGCGACTGGCGAATTCGGCGATGCGGCGGACATTCCTGTCGATCTCCTCCCCGATGAGCGCCAGCGCGGTGTTGCCTCCTTCGATCTGCCTACGGCGGCGCGCAGCGAGCACCGTGATGATGATGTCGGACATCTCCGGCATCTGTGCCATGAGCTGGAGCATTTTCGAGCGTGGCACCTCGAGTACCTGGGTATCTCTGACGGCGCGCATCGGCATAGACCAGGTACCGCCGCCCAGAAAGGAGATCTCAGCCATGAATTGCGTGGGCCCCAGAGTCGAGGGCAGGTGCCGCTCGTGCGTGAAGGCATTGACGACCTCGATCTCGCCTTCCTCGACATAGACAAATCGATCTATCCGTTCCCCCGGCCTCACGAGGATCGTTCCTGCCGGATAACGAACGATTGTGCCTTCCTTGCGCATCGCGGCCACGTGCTCGGGTGCAAGGGGCACACGCTGCATCTCGGTGAGGTCGCGGCCTATCGTTTCCACAGCTTCCCTCCTTAAGTCGCACGCGGAAGTATACTGAGCGGAGAGATTCGCAGTGCGCCGTTTCTATCTGGAAGTCGCGGCCTCGCTATCCGAGGCAATCCCATAGTGCTTGATCCGCTCTGCGACGTGCGGATTTTGGGCCGTCGCGGCAGCCATGTCGGCTTCACCCTCCTGTTTGTGGCCGGCAAGCACCTGAGCCAATCCACGACAATAGAGTGTCCAGGCGCGGGGGCCGTTCGGGTTGAGCTTCAGGGCCGCGTTGTAATCGGCGATCGCCTTCTTGTACGCACCCATGCGCATCTCAACCAGGCCCCGGCTGTCGAGCAACTCGGCCGATTTCGAGTTGAGTCGCAGCCCGGCGTCGCAGTCGCTCAGCGCCTGCCCGAGACCCGTCCCCTGTACGGCGCGCGTCCAACATCGCTCGTTGTAGGCGTGCGACAGGTTGACATCCTGCTGGTGATAGGGGATCCACAGATCGAGCTGCGCGATCGTCTCAGGATACCGGTCCGCCTCGAAGTACAGACGTGCCAGATCGAGTCTCAGGTTGGCTTCCTTGGGCGAGCTTCGATCCACACGGTTGAGATCATTGACGGCCTCGTCAGTGTGGTGTCGCGCCAGCGCAAGCCTGGCACGTAGCATCAGCGCGTCCACATAGTCGGGATTCAGCTCGATCGCCCGATTGATGTCCTCCAATCCCTGATCTCGCTGCTGCAGCGCTTCAAGCTTCAACTTCCCGCGCTGCAGGAAGTAGGCCGCCTCATTGGGTGCCAGTCTACAAGCCTCGTTGTAGTCCTCCAGTGCATGCTCGAAATCGTGCCGCGCCGCGGATGCCGCCGCGCGCCTCGCTACAACGGTCGCATCCACCGGGGCTTTGGGCTCAGTGTCGGTCGCCACGGCGTCCGGCGCCGGCTCGTTGGTCTGCGGCGGCATTTGCGCCGTCTTGCGCGCGGCGCTCAGGTTGAATACGGGTCCTCCATTGTAAGTGAAGTACAACCGTCTTTGACTGCTCGCCACGAAAATCCGGTGGGAAAGAAAGAAATCGGCCCCCAACAGCATGTCCGAATCGCCGAGATCGGCGAAGCGCAGGCGCGCGTTATGCACTTCCTCGCCGCCGATTTTCAGTGTCGGGAACGTAGCAATCCATACCGGAGTCTCGTGCCTGCCGATTCCGCTGGTCATTCCGGCACGTTCCACGCCGGGGCCATCCGGCTTGACACCTGCCTTGTCCGCGGCCCGCAACCCGACAATGGAAGACGCGGCTCCCGTATCAAAAGTCACGCGGATCCTTGCTCCGTCCAGATAGGCGGTTCCCACAATGCTCGGTGAGCTCGGCGTGGCAGCCTCGATATCCATCATTGAGTACGGTTGATCAGCTTCTTTTGCCCAATAGGCGAGGCCGACATTCCGCGAGCAATGCTCGGTCTTGAATATCCGCACCATGCCCTGTGCAAGGTCGTACTCAATATCAGCCATTCGCAGGATGTTCTGCCCGAGCACCCCGACAGTGCCCGCACCCGGATCGCTGCCGCCGACTATGAAGTCGAATTTATGGAACGGAATGTTGACCAGGGTGAAGGTAGCCACAGTTGCAACCGCCGCGTCGGTGCGCCCTCCGACCCCCGTTATGTAGAAGCCTCGAGGCAGGCGACTTGCATCGGCACGCAGTTGGTATTGCTTTGCCGCTGCGGGTGTCAGCGTGCTCCAGAAAGCACCGCTGTCGAGCGTGAAAGGCGCGTCCTGCCCATTTATCTGGGCAGTGATGGTAGGACGCATTCCCGCCATCGTGACAGGTAATTCGGCGAGCCCACGCACGCTGCAATGTGCGCCCTGTGCGGCCGGAGGTAAGCAACCAAGTATTGCCGCCACGAGTGAGCCACTCAGCGGGGCCAACAGTCGCGTGTCCATTATGGTTATTCTTCCGTTGAAGCGGCCGATTCCAAGTGCGGCCGTCAGCGAATTATCCAGCGGCCGCGCGGCGAAGTCAGCAGAAGAATTGTGAACCGGCCTGCCGGGTTCGCCATCGAAGTCGCTGCCGGCCAGCTGCCGTGGAAATATGACCCCCGAATCCCCGGCCGCGAGTGCGACCGTAGTGCTGGCAACGCCATCGCCCGACGTTGGCGCAGGTGGATTCTGCGCTTACTTTATAGCGGAGAGTATCGGGCGTGCATAAGTAGTTTCCAGTCTGTCTGCCATTTTCCCAGTCGGAGTACTGTCGCCGCATCGATAGCGCGGAGATAGTTGTCGATGCAAAGCAAACAGCTCGCAGGACTCTGGCAGCGGATCGGCGTTGTGGCAGTCGCTGTCGCTTGGGGTGGGCAGGCTTGCGCCGTGCCCAGTTTTGCCCGGCAAACGGGTATGGCGTGTGAAGCGTGCCATACGGTGTACCCGGAGCTGACGCATTTCGGCCGGATGTTCAAGGCCAACGGCTACATCCTCGACAACGTCAGGCAAGTGCAGGATGTCAGTTCGAAGAGACAGCAGTTGCTCGAGCTCGCGCAGATCCCGGCGCTCTCGATCATGGCGCAGGCCTCGTATACCCAGTTGAAGAGGCCATTGCCGGACCTGGCGAATGTGGACGTGCCGGGCGAGGCGCAGAACGGCACCGCCGCATTCCCGCAGCAGTTGAGTTTGTTCTACGCGGGCAAGATTGCGCCGCATCTCGGAGCCTTCTTTCAGCTGACTTATGCCAACGACAGCGGCACCATCGGCATCGACAACTCGGATCTGCGCTTCGCCGACATGCGCATCCTGCCCGACGATCGCAGCCTGATTTACGGGGTCTCGCTGAACAACAATCCCACCGTGCAGGATCTTTGGAATTCGACTCCTGCATTCGGATTCCCGTATGCAGCCAGCAACGCGATGGTCTCCCCGCTGGCCGGTACACAGGTGGACGGTACCTTGGCGCAGACGGTTGCCGGGCTGAACGCGTACGCGTTCTGGAACGAATCGCTCTACGCGGAGATCGGCGGCTATCGTTCAGCAAAACAGGGCGCCAGCAACTCACTTACCGGGGCTGCCGGCCCACTGGATGGTACGGTCTCCAATGTCATCCAGGGACTGGCCCCGTATTGGCGGGTTGCTTACGAGCACAACTGGGGGCGGCATTCCATCGAGGCGGGACTCTATGGGCTGGACGTGAAGCTGTTGCCCGGAGGCTCGGCATCCGCGCCGCAACCTTTGCAGGCGCCATACAATCGCTTCAAAGATGTTGCCGAGGATTTCCAATATCAGTACATCGGCGAAGCACATCTTGTGACCGTCGCGGGGACGCGGATCCACGAGAGCATGTCCCTCGCAGCGAGCTTTGCTGCGGGAGCGGCCGGCAACCCGTCCGATGATCTGACGACGACACGGCTGTGGTCGACTTACTACTACCGTCGCTGGATCGGGGCCACATTGGGATATTTCTCGACGACCGGAAGCGCCGATGCGGGCTTGTATCCAGCGCCGGCACCGGGCGCCGCGGGGGTGATCACCAGCGCAAACGGGTTACCCAACACACGGGGCTGGATGGCTGAAGCCGATTATCTGCCGTGGCTGAATACAAAGCTCTCTCTTCAGTACACGGCGTACTCGAAATTCAACGGCGGCTCGGCCAACTATGACGGTGTGGGTCGGGCTGCATCCTCGAACAACACCTTGTATGTGCTTTTGTGGTTCGCGTATTGAGGTTTCCACATGCGCATCTCTATCATCCGGTTTCTGATCGCGGGTTGCCTTACGGCGCTTTCCGCCACCACCGTTGCAGATGAGCCCGACGCGGCTACGCAGGCTTATGCGCATCGTCTGGCGGTGGGAGTTTGCGGTACCTGTCATGGTCCGCATGGCAACAGTCAACAACCCCAATTTCCACGACTCGCGGGCCAGAATCCGAACTATCTGGTTGTGCAACTGAAGAACTTCAGGATGCAATCGCGAGGTGACCCTGATGCAATCAGCTACATGTGGGGCATGGCGGCACCGTTGTCGGATGAGGTCATCGCGGCTCTCGCCCAGTACTATTCCGCTCAAAGGCTCAGCTTGGCAAGATCTGCGGAATCCGTGGAAACTGCTCGAGGCCGGCTCATCTACTCGCAAGGTATCCAGTCCGAGGGCGTTCCCGCATGTGCGAGCTGCCATGGGCCCGATGCGCATGGCCTTGCAGACTTCCCGCGTCTTGCGGGCCAGCACGCCCAATACGTGCTCAAGCAACTACGTTCGTTCCAGTCCAACATGCGAAACGTTGCCGTCATGCACGGCGTCGCGCAGAATCTTCGCGCCGGGGACATGGAGGCCGTCGCTCAGTATGTTGAAACCTTGGAATAACTATTGCCCGCTGCGGCTCAGCGTGCAGCAGTCACCCGCCAGATGGCATTGCCTACATCATCGGCGATCAACAGAGCCCCATCCTGATCCTGCGTGATCCCCACCGGGGCTCCATAAAGCTTCTTCTCATCCTGTGAGTAGAACCCGGAAACCACAGTCTGTGGGCTGCCGACCGGCTTCCCCTGTTGAAATCGAATGTACACCACTTCGTAGCCGCTGAGAGGCGAGCGGTCCCAGCTGCCGTGCTCGCCGACAAAAGCGCCCCCCTGATACTGCCGCGGCAGGGCATTCTTTTCCGAAAACCACAGCCCCAGCGCGGCCACATGCGAGCCCAGAGCATAGTCCGGCGCAATGGCCCTGGCGACGAGATCCGGGCGTTGCGGTTGTGCTCGGCGATCGACGTGCTGACCGTAGTAGCTGTACGGCCAGCCATAAAATGCTCCGTCGCGCACGGAGGTCAGGTAGTCGGGCACCAGGTCGGCACCGATCTCGTCCCGCTCGTTGGCAATGGCCCAAAGCTGGTGAGTTTCCGGTTCCCATTGCAAGCCGGTCGGGTTGCGAATACCCGAGGCGAAAACCCGGCTGCCGCGGGTAGCGACGTCCACCTCCAGAATACACGCGCGCCGATACTCGACCGCCAGACCGTTCTCGGTGACGTTGCTGTTTGATCCAACGCCGACGTAGAGCTTGCCGCCGTCCGGACTCGCCAACAGCGCTTTGGTCCAGTGATGATTGATCGTGCTCGGAAGGTCGGCGAACTCAACGCCGGGATCGGTGATCTCAGTCTCCCCCGGTCGATACGGAAACCTCATGATTGCGCCGGTATCGGCGATGTACAGGAAGTCACCTATCAGTTGGACACCGAACGGCGAGTCGAGATGTTGGATGAATACGTGCCGTTCCCATTCTTCCCCCGCGATGTCCTTCTTGCGCAGGAGAGTGATTCGGTTGCCGCCCTTGCCGCCTTTGCCGGACTGATTCTTGACCTTCCCGGCGATGTACTGCTTGGGCGTCGTCACCGGTTCGGAGCCCGGCGAGTTTCCCTCGACGGCCAGCACATCGCCGTCAGGCAGCACGTATACCTGGCGGGGATGCATTAGTCCTCCAGCGATCTGTTTTATGCGTAATCCGGGCGCGACCCTCGGGGTCTGACCCTGCGCCCAGCCGACGCCGTCGGGGACCTGCATCGGTGGCAATAGGAAATCCCGCGCAGTGGGTAACGTCGGAGACCCCCCCGACTGTTGTGGGGGCGCCAGTGACGCCCTATCGTCGCATCCGCTGACGACTGCTACCCACGTCAAGGCGAGCACCAGCTGCCGCTTCTGCGAGATCATGGATGTACATACCTCGAGGTGGGGCCTTCAACGGCAACGGCGATGAGGCCGATGGACAGCAGCAGGACAGTGAGACCAGACAGCAAGGCTCCCGTCGGAACCACACCGTAAGCATCGCGGCTGTGTACGAACGAATTGAGAATCGCCAGGACGATGGCGAGCAAGTTGAGCCAGAAATCGAGCTTGTCCGTGCGTGTCGCGGAGTGACGGGAGGTGATCCAGACCCACGTCAAGTTGATCAGTCTTGGCACAACGGCGAACAACAGCCCGAACACAATCAGCCATGCGGCCGCTTTGTCCCACAGTACAACCGCGGACTCGGCATAGATGATGTCCAGGACCCAAGCGGCAACAAAACAGCCGAATGGGATGGGGTTGAGGAGCCCATAGACGGCTCGAGTAACAATCGAGTGGCCCGCATCTGCCTTCACGGCTTCTCCCGAGCTTGCACCACTTCCTGCAACACGTTGATGGCCACAGTCTCGGGATTCTGGCCGCCGAGCTGCGCGGAGCGCGTCTCAGTATGAGTCTTCACATGGACCATGCCGTTTTTAACGGAGTAGGTAGCTCCGTACTGTCGGCCGCCGCGTTCGATCGTGACCTCGCCGGTGTTCTCCATAAAATGAGCCTCGCTGTGGTTAGCGATTCAACGAGTATCCCGTCTCGCATGTTCCGTGACAGGCTGAAATGATTGCTGCCGGCCGATCGATCGCCGCGCCGGTCCAGTCTCTAACTGATGGTTCTGCGGGTTTGCTCTGCGTGACGTTTGAGCCCGGGTTCCGAATCGCGTCCGCTGTCCACTCCAGAGGGGTGGCGGAAGGCGCTGCTCGTGATGCTGTACGCCGAAATGCCCGCGAGAACGATTCCACTGATCACATAGCTCCAGGTGCGCGAACCCGGGCTGTGAGCGTTGAAGATCCAGGGAGCAACGATCAACCACGCGCCCGCAATCACTACCACCCAGCTCAATGCGACCGTGTGACGTGCCGCATAGCGGATCGCCTCGCTGACGATCACCAACGCGCCGACTATGATCGCGCTGGCTGTCAGCTGCTGCGAGCGTTCGGCGAAAGCCAGCGGTAAGACGATCAACCAGGCACCCAGCAGCAGATTGATGACACTGAACGCCTGCACGCGGCTGTTATGAGGTACCACAGATTGCATGGAAAATCCTCCGAAACCCGCTCTCCCGCAATGGCCATGCCTGCCGCTTCGGAGTTATCTCTGGTTATTGATCGATGTTAGACCAGAGATTCGCTTGCGGGAGCGAGCCTTGCTGCATTTCGTCCGAAACACACGGAGGCAATCATGCAATCGACATTTGAAACCGAAAATCAGGGCGGCGGCCGGGGCGCCACGGCGGACCGATTGGAGTCCGTGGCCTCGACTTTGCATTCGCACGCCGACGATCTTCCGGGTGGGGAATCGATGCGGGACGCGGCACGTGCCACAGCCGACAAGATGCGCAAGGGCGCGCAGTACATTCGCGAAAATGATGCGAGCGCCATGTGGTCCGGCACGCGTCGTATTGTCGGAGACTATCCGGGCTGGTCGTTGTTGGCTGCCGCGGCGTTTGGGTTCACCATGGCTCGCCTGCTGTCGAGAGACTGAGCTGTCCGTGACGGCGTTTCGCAGAACGACGGTCTGCCTTCGGATACCCTGAGAGCCGCCCCGGCGCAAATGCCGGAGCGGCTTCGACCCGCGCTCATTTCAGCGCACCTGAGCGACCGCCATCGTCTTCGTAAGCATCTGGTTATTGACAGCGGCCACCGCGTCCGTCACCGCCCGGTCAACGCACACCTGATGTGCCCGAGCGACAGCAAGGTCGCGGGGATCGTAGTTTCCGCACACCATGTTGGCTGCGCCGTGGATCCTCTTGTAAAGCACCCTTACACCCACCTCCGTGTTCAGGTTGAGGTCCTGATAGCGGACCGTCTTCGTGGGCACCTCAGCACCCTGTGCCACCCCAACCCACATCGCGGCGGCCACCGTGATACCCATAATCGCATTTTTGATCTGCATGTTCATGACTGGCTCCTGTGACTGATCTCGTTGCACTTCTCATCTGGGAGCTATCGTGCGCGCAGTTCCGCGCATCTTCTGTCAGGCACCTGACACAACCACAGTCCCGTGCGCGTCTGTCGAACACCGCCGGCAGGCTGAAAACAGTAGTAGGCATGAGCGCACCACGTGCCCACACCGATCAGCAGCAACCCACAAACGAGCAAAAGCCGCCCCGGCACCAGGCCGGAGCGGCTGCCACCATCCGCGGTCATCTCAACGTACCTGAGCTACCGCGACCATCCTCTGGCTGTTAACCGCCGCGACGGCATCCGTCATCGCGCGATCAACGCAGAGCTTGTGAGCTCGAGCGACACCCAGGTCCCACCCGTCAACGTTCCCACACACCTGTTTGGCGGCGCTCCGCAGCCGCTGGTAGAGCACCTTTACTCCGGCGTCCGTGTTCAGATTGAGATCCTGGAAACGGACCACCTGAGTCGGCACTTCGGCGCTATGCGCCACCCCAGCCAACATCCCGACGGCCAGGGCCGTGGCCACCACCAGAAGATTCGTTACACCCGTGACTTGCTTGTTCATGATCGGCTCCTGTCTCAACTGGGAGCTAGCGTGCGCGTCGGGCGCGCCGGCCTCTGTCAGGTAGCTGACACAAGCCGCTATGCTGTGCCGGTTCGAAGCTCGGAGAGCCCGTGCATGGCCTTGTCCGTTTTGACTATTTTGGAGCGTAACCGCCTGTTTCGCGGGCTTTCGGCCGCCACGATCCAGCAGGTCGCCGCCCTGGCTATCCGGCGTCCCTACGTGCAGGACGCCATCGTCTTTTCCCAGGGTGACCCCGGCGACTCGCTATATGGGGTGGTCACCGGCAAGGTGCGCATCAGTGCCAGCACCCGCGAGGGCAAGGAGATGTTTCTCAACATCATGGAGCCCGGCGACACGTTCGGTGAAATCGCTCTCCTGGACGGCAATCCGCGAACCGCCACCGCCACGACCACCGCGGCCTGCGAACTGATGATCATCCCGCGGGCACCGTTCCTCGCGCTGTTACAACGGGAGCCGCCGCTGGCCATTCATCTGTTGCAGTTGCTCTGCCAGCGAATTCGATGGACGAGCGGTCAGGCTGAGGACTCGGCGCTGTTAACCGTGCCCAACCGGTTGGCACGCCGACTTCTGAGCCTGGCCAAACTCCACGGACAGCCGGCTCCCCAGGGCGTGCAACTCATCATCTCCCAGGAGGAAATGGGTCGCTTTCTCGGCATCTCCCGCCAGGCGGTCAATCAGTACCTGCAGGAGTGGCGAGCGCAAGGGTGGGTTGACGTCGGTCGCGGCAAAGTCACCGTGCTCGATGAGTCAGCACTGCAGACAATGGCCTCACCGTGACGCGAGTGTAAGCAGGCGTACGCGCCCGTAGCCTTTCGCCAGGCTCGTGGTACCAACATAAGTGCACTCGATGTGGGTCTCACCTTCCAGGCTCAATTGCGCCGCGCACGGCTCTGTGACAAACACACCGCCGGGCGGTGCAACCGGCACGATCCGCGCCGCGAGTGACAGTTGCGGTCCATAGAAGGTCGGCGCCTCTTCAATGGAGTCGATGCCAAAGTCCGCCGTGCCGAAGTGCACCGCCGTGCGAAATTCCAGCCGCCGCCCGAACTCCAGCTCCTCGGCGAGCCGTGCCGTCGCCGCATTCATCTCCAGTGCCGCCCGGGCCGCCGCCGAGGCAGTCCGAAACACGACATGGATTGCATCACCCCAGGTCTTGCGAAACAGAATCTGCGCGGAGTGACGCTGCAACACGGCAGCGCTCGCCTCGGGAAGCAGCTTCGTCCAATAGCGCCGCGTGTCACCGAGGCTCAGGTTGGAATAGCCGACCGCATCGGCAAACAGAATCCCGTACCGGGTCCGCTCCTGAACGGTTCCCAAGGCGTGCCGGTCGCAATCCTGACATTGCACCCACCGCCCCGACTCCCAGTCCATGACGACCCAGGGTGCCTGCATTGCATCCGCATGACCGAGCGACAATCCGAGCGCCGTCTCGGCACACTCTCGCTGGATGTCATCTCCTTCATCCAACAACAGACTCGACCACGTGTATCCGTCACCATGCCCCGACGACTGGCGATCGGGCGACCTGGCCAAAATCACATGCAGCGCGACACCCTCCGCGCGCAGGCGTTGCCAATCACCGCCAGTATCGACCGCGTACGCAAGGGCAGGGCTCTCCGTCGTCTCCACGTACGGTCCGGTTCCAACGCGTTGCCCTTGCAAAAGCGCAAGTCCCACCGCCGGTCGATACCACTGTTCGACCAACTCCGCGCAATCCGCTCTCACTTCCAACAACCGGCGCATCTGCGAAAACGTTCGTGCCCGGGCCCACAAATTCCCCCGGCATAACGGATTCGCCCGATGCACCGCGTCCTCGAGCAACCTGCGATCGCCGAGGACCAGGGCAGCCTCCGCCAGCGTTGCCCAGTGAAAATACGCCGCCTGAGCATCCGCCGGCACGGCGAGCCCACTCACGTTTGCAGCGACGGAAGAGGCCAGCACGACGGCCCGTTCGTTATCACCGGCCAACATCCACAACAGAGCAGCATTCTGGCGTGTGTAGTTACCCCCGGTGCGCTGCGCAGTCCGCTCATAAGCCTCTGCGGCGGCAGCCAGCTGCGGCTGCGCATCCGGGGCCGGACTCTTGAACGCCAGGTCCTTCAGCAGCCGAGCTTCGAGCGCCAGGAAGTCCTCGTTATCGGTCTCAGCCAGCGTGCTCGCTCGCAGCGCAGCCAAAGCAGCCTGCGTCGATCCGCACGAGGCCAACGCCAGAATCGATAAATGTTGTAACGGTTGGGAATCCGGCCACTGCTGCAGCCCTTCCTGTGCCAGGTCAAAGGCTGCTACGAAGTTGCCACTGTGCTGGAGCTGCCAGGCGGCAGCCAGCACAGACGGTGGATCAGGGAGGATGCTTCCGGGTAACGCCATCCGGCGAGTGTACCGAAAAGGGGCTCACTGCTCCGCGAAGAACTGGCTGGGCGTCTGCCCAAACTGCTTACGAAACATCGTTGCAAACGCCCCCGGGCTTTCATAGCCCAGCGCCAGCGCGATATCGATGACCTTCTCACCGGTAGCCAACAACTCCAGCGCGCGCAGCAGCCGCGCCTGCTGCCGCCATTGACCAAACGTCATTCCGGTTTCCTTCACAAACAGCCGCTGAATGGTCTTTACATCCACCCCCAGGCGCTTCGCCCAATCCGTCATGGTCGAGGAGTCATTCAAGCGGTGCTGCAGCCGCTCGCAGATCCGCAACAGTCGCGGATCCGACGGCATCTGCAGATGCAACGGCAACACCGGCAAAGCGCATAGTTCATCCAATATCAGCCGCATGACTCGTCCGTCACGCGTACCGGCAACGTAGGGTTGCTTGATGTCGACGGCAGCACGAATCAACTCGCGCAACAATGGGGATATCGCCACCGTCCGTGTCTCGTCGGGCAGTTTGGTCGCCGCATCCGTGGCCACCAACAGGCTGCGCATGTGCACTTCCTCGACGCATCGGATCTCATGAGTCATCCCCGCCACCATCCAGATCCCCCGCGTCGGCGGAACCACCCAACGACCGATCTCGGTCTGCACCGCCATCACGCCGCGCACGGCGTAGAGCAGCTGGTGCTGGCGGTGACTGTGCGGCTCCACGTGCCACCCGGCCGGGTAGTCCGTGGCCCGGCAAAAGATAGGTGAAGAGGTCTCGGCGATCTCTTGGAGAATCTTCGACAATGCTTTGGGGCGGCGCGGGTCCATGTCCTTTTTGCGAAGGTTCGTGGTGGAATAGCGCGAGACAGGATAGGGCATTCTGCCCATAATTCACCTCCATGACGACTTCCGCAGCTGCAATTCCCACTTCCGCCCCTGTTCAGCAGGACGCCCGGCCCGCTCTCGGCGTCCTCACCGCCCTCAGCTCCTCGCACCTGGTCAATGACATGATGCAGTCGCTGATTCTCGCGATGTACCCCGTACTCAAGGGCGAGTTTTCCCTGAGCTTCAGCCAGATTGGCCTGATCTCCCTGACCTATCAGCTGACCGCTTCGCTTCTGCAGCCGCTGGTCGGGCTGTTTACCGACCGGCGCCCGCAGCCGTATTCCCTGCCCATCGGCATGGTCTGCACGCTGACCGGCCTGATGCTCCTGGCGTTCGCTCCTGCTTTCGGCGTCGTGCTGTTGGCCGCCGCCTTCGTAGGTATCGGTTCCTCCATCTTCCACCCCGAGTCATCGCGCATCGCGCGCCTGGCTTCCGGTGGCAAACACGGTTTCGCGCAATCCATTTTCCAATTGGGCGGCAACACCGGCACGGCCATCGGCCCCCTGCTGGCTGCCGCCGTCATCGTGCCCTTCGGCCAGCGCAGCGTAGCCTGGTTCGGACTCGCCGCTCTGTTAGGCATCGTCCTGCTGTTACAGGTGAGTCGCTGGTACGCAACGCACCACATCGCCGCTGGCCCGCGCAAGAAAACGACCGCCGTTTCCCCCTATCCGCGCAACGTCGTCACCCACGCGATCATCGTCCTGTTGGTGTTGATCTTCTCCAAATACTTCTACCTGGCGGGCATCAGCAGCTTCTATACGTTCTACCTGATGGACCGCTTCGGCCTGACGGTGCAGAACGCCCAGACACACTTGTTCTATTTCCTGTTGGCCTCCGCAGCCGGCACCGTCATGGGCGGTCCCATCGGTGACCGCATCGGCCGCAAGCCCGTCATCTGGGTTTCCATTCTCGGCGTGGCCCCGTTCGCGCTACTGCTGCCGCACGCCAACCTGCTCTTCACCACCGTGCTCACCATATTGATCGGGTTCGTCCTGTCCTCGGCGTTCTCCGCCATCCTGGTGTACGCACAGGAACTGGTGCCCGGCAAAGTAGGCATGATCTCCGGGCTGTTCTTCGGATTCGCCTTCGGCATGGGCGGCCTGGGTGCCGCGGCCCTCGGACTGTTCGCCGACCACACCAGCATCGACTTCGTGTATCGGACGATCGCCTACCTGCCGTTGTTGGGCAGCGTGGCCATCCTGCTGCCGAAGAGCCGCCCCGCGACCTGACAGCCTGCACGACTCGGCCGTTATCCCTCCGAAGCCTCAAAAGGTCAACAATGTTCCGGTCCACGGCTGCGAGGCTTTGTACGCAGCCATGCGCTCGTTGAGTGGAGTCAAATCCCATCTGAGCGAGCCCGCTTTCTTGATCGCCTGGATCTCGCTCGCAACGGCGGCGGCGTAGTCACCCATGTTTGCCTGAGCAGCCGCCCGAATTTCGTGCGCTGTCGGATCGTCCTTCACCCCCTTGAAGACTTCATCGATCAGGCTCATGGCCCGCTTGGGATCGCCACCGTCCGCAACGGGCGTTGTCGCCAGCAGAGCCGATAGATATAGCTTGCCATCGTGACTGCCGCTCGCTGCAGCCTGTTCCAGCCACAACTTGGCCTGTCGCAGACGCTCCTCGTCAGGATTGCCTTTCAAAGCATACATGGCCAACGTCACTTCAGCATCCGGTTGGCCTTGCTGAGCCGCACGTCGCAACCAGTCGAGTCCCTTGTTCTCTTCACAGTTGCATCCCCAGCCTTTCAACAGGCTGAAGCCGATCTGGTATTGCGCCGCCGGGGAGCCGCCCTGCGCGGCCTTTAGAAACCAGGGCATCGCCTTGCTGCGCGGTGTGTGGAGTTGGGGCAATCCCACCAGCAGCATGCCGTACACCATCTGGGATGTCGGGTCGCCTTTCTCAGCCTGTGCAAGGGTCTCCCTCATGAGCGCCTGGAGGCGGGGATAGTCCACCGCCGACGAACGGGTGGTGAAGTTGTAAAACTGCGTGCATTGAATAGGTCCGGAACCCGGTGCTGCAAGCGTGTATTCGCTGTGCAGGAGCGACTCCCGGACGGCGGCCTCGAAATAGCCGACCGGCAGTGAGTAGATGATGCGCGGATTGCGGACCCGCCCGTCGGGCATCACGGAAAACTCCGCGTAGACCGCTCCCTGTATTCCACGAATCAGGGCTGCATCCGGAAATCGTGGGAGGTATACCTTCACGCCCTTGTGGCAGCGGTTGCGGTTCTCCTGCTCGGCGCTCTCCACAATCTTCGGATTCAGTCGCGCATCCAGCTCCGCATTACCAAACTCATTGCGAATGTCAGTCGCAATCTTCTCGGACCCCGGGGCCAGCTCGGGGCGCAAACGCTCCGCGAGTGCTTTCGCCTTCTCCAACCCATTGTCCGCCGCCAGCGAGGCCCATGCGTACGCATAGATATCGCTTGGCCGCGTGCCCTCACCCCGGGCATACATGATCGCCAGATCGAACTGCGCAATGGGCGAGCCGATCTGCGCCAGTTCCCGGAAGTCGCGGAACGCCTTGTCAAACTCCCCATTGCGGTAAGCGGTCTCAGCCGAGGGCAGATCCGCGAACGCCCGTGCGCAGCTCAGCAGCGCCAACACCGGCCACAGGCTGCGGGCCAAAGTCCCTTTTGTGTTCATGGTGGGTCCTGTCAGTCTTCGAGCAGGGTCCGGCGCGAGCCCCCTCGCGCAGTGCTTCTATGTGTTCATTCTTGGGGTTTTAGCAAGCCGCGCAAACTGTATCATGGCCCGCGATCTCAGTGTCGCGCGCTCTCCGCCACCAGCCTGGCAAAGTCCTCGGCGGCAATGTTGCCCCCCGAGCAGACCACGCAAACGCGACTTCCCAGGTCCACTCCCCGGTGTCTGGCCACGAGGGCCGCGGCCAACGCGCTGGCGCCACTGGGTTCCAGGACGAGCTTCAAATGTTCCAACGCCGCTCGCATCCCTGCCTTCACATCCTCATCCGTCACGCTCAGTGCGCCGCTGAGTGTTTCCAACAGAACGGAGAACGGGACGGGGCCCGGTGATACCGCCTGCAGAGCATCGCAAAGTGTTCGGGAAGCCGTCTCATTCCGATGACGTTCGCCCGCGGCCAGCGAGCGCGCGAGATCGTCGTAGCCGCTCGGTTCCACGGCAATCAGCCGCGTGGCGGATCCGTTCGACCGCAATGCCAGTGCGACGCCCGCGGCCAGCCCACCCCCGCCTGCCGGGACCAACAGTGTGTCCAGCGGCTGCTCCTCGTGCAAAGCTTCAAACTGTTGGAGCAGCTCCGTGCCCAGGCTCGAATGTCCGAGCACCACATCCGAGTCGTTGAACGGATGAAGCAATGTGAGATGTTCGCGCTCGGCGAGATTCGCAGCCGTTTCCGCTGCCACCATTTCCCGGGGACGTCCATCCGGCTCGCTGAATACGATTCGCGCGCCGTACCGCCGGGTCCCGAGGACCTTCATTCGAGGCACGTCGTGAGGCATGACGATCGTCACCGGCACGCCCAGGATCTGCCCGGCGCGGGCCAGCCCCTGCGCAAAGTTTCCCGACGAGAAGGCGACCACGCCGTTCTGGCGCTGGGCCGGATCGAGGTTCTTCAGGCGATAGAACGCGCCCCTGAGCTTGAAGGAGCCCGTGTGCTGCAGGGACTCGGCCTTGATGAACAGGTGACAGCCCGCAATCTCATCGAGCGCGGCGGAGGTGAGGAGGGGCGTCTCGCGGGAAATAGTCCTAACGGTTTCAAAGACTTCGTGAGTCGTCGACCGGGATGTGTTCAGTAGCGACGTCTGCATCTGAGCCGGCTCCTCGAGAGGTCGAGGCTGAGATTACTATCCCGGCGTGCTCCCGGCCAGCACCTGCGAGAAGCGGGCACGTTCGATATTCCCGCCGCTCAAAATCACCCCGACCGTCCTTCCGGCCATGCGTTCCCGCTCCTGGATCAATGCGGCGAGCGGCGCGGCGCCGGCTCCTTCCGCCACATGGTGGGTGTCGTCAAAGTAAACACGTATGGCGTGCGCTATCTCGTCCTCGGTCACCTTGATGAAGCGCGCGGTGCCTTTGCGGATCGTATCGATCACTTCCGCGAGCGGTTCGCGCGTTGCAATGCCATCGGCGAATGTCCGCGCGGTTGGAGTTGTCACCGGTTTGCCGGCCTCGAAGGAGAGGGCGGTGGCCGGTGCGTTTGCGGCACCAACACCGATGATCTCGGTCGGCAGCCCGAGCAGATCCCTGACGGTGATCAGCCCGCAGATTCCGGAGCCCATGCCGACACTAACATACACCGCGTCGAGTTTCGAAACGGCGCGAAACAACTCCAATGCGTAGCCGGCGACCCCGGCGACGAGGTCCCAGTGAAAGGAGGGAACGAAATGCAGGTTCTCAGCCTCCGCAAACCGATGGGCCTCGTGCTTGGCTTCATCGAAATCCGTACCGAACTCGACGACCCGAGCGCCGAAGGTGCGCATGGACGCGTTCTGGTCAGGGGAGTTGCCGTGCGGGACATATATGGTGGCGGGAATCCCGGCGCGCCCGGCGGAAAAAGAGATCGACTGTCCGTGGTTGCCGCGGGTCGCGGTCACGATTCCGCGAACACCGGGTTGAGCTTTCTTGAGCCGGTCCAGGTACACGATACCGCCGCGCACCTTGAAGGCGCCTGTAGGGGTGTGGTTCTCGTGTTTGACCCAGACGTTGCAGCCGATTCGGTTACGCAGTTTAGGCCAGGCGTATTGCGGCGTAGGCGCCATCACCCGGTATACCAGGGCGGCCGCCTGGTCCAGCTCGTCGAGCGACATCGTCATGCGGTGCTCCTTGATGTACCCCGATGATGGCAATGTTTTCGATCAGGCTCCAGAGACGCATATCGGTGGCGGCACCCCGCTGTATTGGCTAGCGACCAGTACAACCCGGTCGTCCCGGCCATCGCCTCGCACATCACTGCCAGCGCCTCGGCTCACCGCTGGCGCAGCAACTAGGTGGATCACGCAGCCAACCCGAATAATCACCCGACCCCGAGCAAGCACCCGAGCTCGAGTAAGCAGACGAGCCCAAATGAGCCGCACCCCCCGTACAGTCCCCAACCTTTCAGCCGACTGGATTTACCCTGCCGCCGCGTGATCGTAGACTCCGTGCATGACCCGCCGCATCCTCGGCTCCCAGCACCTCAAAGGCCGTGGGGCCCTCTCGAATCCTCCCGTCCGCTTTGAATCCACCGTCGTCGAGAGAACCGATGACGGCTGGTATCAGGAGGAAGAAGCGGGCGCGGCTTCGCTCGCGCAGACGGTGCTCCCCGATCGCGCCAAGAGCGTGATCACCAGCAACAACTCACCCGACGTGGGCTTCGATCAGTCCATCAACCCTTACCGTGGCTGCAGTCACGGATGCGTATACTGCTTCGCTCGGCCCACCCACGCCTACCTCGGCCTGTCTCCGGGCCTCGATTTCGAATCGAAGCTGTTTTACAAGGATAACGCGGTTGAGTTATTACGGGCCGAGCTCAGCGCCCGCAATTACCAACCAAAGACAATCGCCCTCGGAATCAACACCGATGGTTGGCAGCCGCTGGAAAAGCAAATGGAAGTCACCCGCAGTGTGCTCGCCGTTCTCGCCGAGACGCGCCATCCGATTTCCATCGTGACCAAGAGCTCGTTGATCGTGCGCGACATAGACCTCCTGCAGGACATGGCCCGCGATCGTCTGGTCTCCGTGATGCTCAGCATCACGACCCTCGACAATGACATCAAACGCACGTTGGAACCGCGCACAGCCTCTCCGCAAGCGCGCCTCAAGACGCTGCAGCAGCTGTCGGCCGCCGGCGTACCTGTTGGTGTCATGGTTGCGCCGGTCATTCCGTCGCTCACCGATCACGAAATGGAGCACATTCTCGAGGCCGCAAAAAGCGCCGGTGCCACCCGCGCTGGCTACACACTCCTGCGGCTGCCGCACGAAGTGAAGGATCTATTCCGCGAGTGGCTCGCCGAGCACTATCCCGATAGAGCCCAGCACGTCATGTCCATCATCAACCAATCCCGCGGCGGTCGGGATTACCAGGCCGAGTTCGGCACTCGCATGGTCGGCACCGGCGTCTTCGCCGAGCTGCTGAGAAAACGCTTCCAGGTAGCCAAGCGCCGGTTGGGCTTCGACACGCCGGACGAGCGTTTCGAGTTGCGCACCGACCTGTTCCGTCCGCCTGCAGCCAACCGAGCGCAATTGACCCTCGGCTTCTAACGGATCGAAACGACCCGCGACAAATCCGCCGCCAGCCCGGGGTGGATATCCCAACTATGACTCTGCTGATAGTACGACGTACGGTAGGAGGAGCCGGGTCCGCTCTAGGGATGTCCCTTCCAAACCCACTCCAGCGCCTCGGGCAACGTGTTGAGTCGCACTGCTCGATCGCAGTGTCCCGAGCTCAGCGTAAACACATACTGATAGTGATATTGCCGGTTCTTCAATGCGGTGGCCATTCCGTGATTGGCGGCCACCCAGTCATGCATGTCATCCCGCATGACATTGGGGTTGAGCAGGTCGCGGTCGCCCACCTGCATCCAGATGCGAATCGGTTTTCCCGGCGCCTGTGCAATCATCTTATGGTGATACTCCCAGGCGCCGCCGGGCGTATCCGGATTGAAAGGCCATTGTTGATTGACGAACGTCCCCGAGTAACTGATTACCCGGTGATACCATTCCGGGTGAAACCAGGCCATGGTGAACGCAGCCGCCGCGCCCGAGCTGCATCCCATGACAGCGCGGCCCTCGGGGTCGCGGGTCAGCCGGACGGGCGCGTTCTTCTCGACCGCCGGCAACACCTCAGCCTCAATAAACTCTGCGAACTTACCCGACACCGTGTCGTACTCCAGGCCCCGTTCGCTGCCTTGAGCATTGCCGCCGCCGTTTTCAATCATGATCGCCACCATCACCGGTATGCGGTGTTGCGCAATCAGCGCATCCAGGATGCGCGGCACGGTCGTATCGGGCTCACCCTGTTTCGGTCCGTCATGGATGACAATGAACGGCGCCTTCGTACCGACCTTGTATTGTTTCGGTATGTAGACCGTGATCGTGCGTTGATACGGCTGCGAGTGCGTGTCGACAATCAACGTCCTGGGGTTCGCGGGGTCGACGGTGCCGGGAGACTCATGCGCGATTCCCGGATAGAAGTGACTATCCTTCGAGTCCATCGTGAACTGCTGGATCTTTCCCTGGGGCGCATCCGCAAGCGACGGGGCCGGGTAGTCGGGCCCGATCACAAAGTTGCCGTCGGCGGTCGTCGGAACGGGCCCTTTGAGCACCGTGAAAGGAGGCGCGCCCGTGTCGGTGTACGACCGGGTCGGAGGCGTGGGACGTTCGTCTCCAGACACACTCAGACTGACAATCAACAACATTGCGCCAACGAAAAATCTGCCGTATGTCATATCGCTGTCCGCAGGTGTTCAATTGATGCCTGGGTAGTCGTTCACCCCAGGGCGGGGCGCAAAATCGCCGTCCCGATCCATCCGCTTCAGGTGCGCCCGGACCGCATCGAGAAACCCATCGTCGAACTTCAGCGGTGCCAGCTCCGCTCGGCTCAAAAAACCCGCGGTGGCCCTCGCCGACAACGGTGCTGTGGGATGGCGTAAAAATGTACTCAGAGACTGCTGTTTGCGGCGCACGGGCCACTCGCTGGCAGCAACCCGAACCCGCCCGGGCCCCACATTCCACGCCGCAGTCGGCCACGGGGTGTGCGGTTTCAGCGCAGCCGTATCAAAATCCAACACCTTGCCCGGCTCCCGCAGTCGCCGCCCGATCCACTCGGCGACCGGCACGCTCACCGCATTGCCCACCAGCTTCCACCGCTGCCCCTTGCGTGTAACCGCTTCAGCAGGTTGAGTCCAGTCAGTGGGAAATCCCTGGAGCCGTTCCGCATCGCGGATGCTCGGCGTCACCACCTCCGCGCTTTCGAGGAGAATGGCGGGCGGCGAGGGTATGCCGATGGATGAGCCGCCCTTCAGCGTGGGGATCGCATCCACGGCCCATCCGAGCCCCCGGGTCCCTTCCGTCCAATAAAATCCGAAAGCACACGGATCACCGAACTTCGCGGCGGTCTCGGACGGCTGCGCTTCGTCGGCAAACAACACACCCCGTGGGTCATCCTCCAACGCGGCAACGAGATAGACCCTTCGCCGCCTCTGCGGCAATCCAAACGATCGGGTGTCAACGACACGATATGCCCATCGATAGTGCAGAGCTTCCAAGGCGGTGGTGATGACGTTCATCGCCTCACCGCGTCCCAGTTGCAACATGAACGGCACGTTCTCGAGCAGTACCCAGGCAGTCCGATGCTGTTCAATCAGCCGGAATACCTCACCGATCAGCCCCGATCGCGCGCCCGCGATGCCAACGGTCTTCCCCGCTTGCGAGAGGTCCTGACACGGGAATCCCGCCGCCAACAACGTTGTCTCGCGCGGTAGACGCCGCAACGTGCACACATCCATGTGAAAGTCGGTGTCTTTGAAGCGGGTCTGCAGAACGGCCACCGCCCCCGGATCGTTTTCGCAGAGCAGGGCCGTTTCGTGTCCCGCACGCGCGAGTCCGCGTTCGAGTCCGCCCACTCCCGCGAAGAGGCCGGCGATCACATGCTTGCGCTCCATGGCCGCGATTCTCGAGCGGCCTCGAGCGGTTGTCAACGATCCGGCTCCTATCCACTGTAAGGCGTGCCGTCCTTGTGCACGAACCGGCCGTCCGAGTTCGCGCTCTTCATGTCGATGTCCGAACAAGTTGTGAGATCCAGCGGGTTGCGCGAGCCCACTTCCAGATAAACGGCCGTCACCCCGGCCCGATTGATCATGTGGTGGCCGTTGCCGGTTCCCTTGGGAAAGGCCGCGCAGTCGCCCGCGCGCAGCACTGTCTCTCCGCCATCCTCAACGAGTGTCAGCTCGCCTTCCAGCACATACACGAATTCATCTTCGTGACTGTGCCAGTGACGCTGGCTCGACCAGCCACCCGGCGGCAGCGTCATGCGATTAACGCCGAAATCCTTCAATCCGCCGCCATCTCCCAGGCGCTGTCGCGTACGCGAGGCGCAAGGCTCATCGAACGGCCGCGGATACCCCGAACCCGTGCGCAGCGGCACCGCCGCGAGATCCACCTTAGGCATGTACAGCTCCCGATGCGAGAAGTTGTGTATGTTACCTGCTTGCCGGCTCCGAGTCCTGGTTCGATTCGGGGAATTCAACCGTCGCGCTGGATCAACGGCGGGCGGGCTCAACCAACAGTATGTTGGTGTTGGTCGTTTGTCGGCGGTCGCTCGAGTTGGACACAAAAACAGCCCTTGCGTTGCAAAACTTGGCCCCGGTGGTGGACAATCGCCCCGCCAGGACTTTTTTGGGGGTGCGCACCGCATGAGCTCGACATCGGCAGAGCCGACAGAACTGACCGTCCGGGGCCTCGTGCTCGGGGTGCTGATCACGCTCGTTTTCACCGCCGCCAACGTGTTCTTTGGCCTCAAGGCCGGCCTGACCTTCTCGACCTCCATCCCCGCCGCCGTCATCTCCATGGCCGTCCTGCGCGGTTTCAAGGGCATGACCATCCAGGAGAACAATATTGTCCAGACGGTCGCCTCAGCGGCCGGAACGCTGTCGTCGGTCATTTTCGTCCTGCCCAGCCTAGTGATCGTGGGCTGGTGGACTGGGTTCCCGTACTGGACCTCCGCGTTGATCTGCGCGTTGGGCGGCGTGCTCGGCGTACTCTATTCGATTCCGCTGCGCCGTGCGCTCGTCACGCATTCGGATCTGCCATACCCCGAGGGCGTCGCCTGCGCCGAGGTCCTCAAGGTCGGCGGTGGCGCCGGCGCGCACCAGGACGCTATCGAGGATGCGCGCGCCGGGCTCAAGGCTCTGTTGTGGGGCTCCCTCGTTTCAGGCTTCTTCGCTCTCGTGGTGGGAACCCGGGCCTTCGCCGGTGACCTGGTTTCCTATTTTCGTCTCAGCAATCGGGGCGGGGTTACCGGTTTCGACTTACTCCTGTCGTTTGCGCTGTTCGGAATCGGCCACCTCATCGGGCTCTGGGTCGGCATTGCGATGCTCGTCGGTGCGCTCATCGCCTGGGGGTGGGGCGTTCCGCATTTCACTGCGCTCGTTGACGACGGTACGGCCGCCGTGGCGAAGCTCGCAACCGATACCTGGCGCCACCAGGTTCGTTTCGTCGGTGCCGGCACCATTCTCGTCGCGTCCCTGTGGACGCTCGGCAAGTTGATCGGTCCCGTCGTGGCCGGCCTGCGATCCACGCTCGCCGCCTCGAAGGCGCGCCGCACCGCGTCTGAGTCGGCCTTTCCGCGGACCGACCAGGACATTTCGGTGCGGGTCATTGGTTTGTTGACACTGCTGTGTGTGGTGCCGATCGCCTTCCTGCTCAACAATTTCGAGTCCGGGGGTGTGCTGCGCGACCACATGGTCACGCTCGTCGTCTGCGGGTTGATCTACGTCGTGTCGATGAGCTTCTTCGTGTCGTCGGTCTGCGGCTACATGGCCGGACTCATCGGCTCATCCAACAGTCCCCTGTCCGGGGTCGGCATCCTCGCAGTACTCGGCGCCTCGCTGCTCCTGGTGTTCGGTGTACGCTCGAGCCTGCCTGAAGGCGGAGGGCACGCGCTGGTGGCCTTTGCTCTGTTTGTTACCGCGGTGATTTTCGCCGTCGCCTGTATCGCCAACAACAACCTCCAGGATCTGAAGACCGGCCAGCTCGTCGAGGCGACGCCGTGGAAGCAACAGGTGGCGCTCATCATCGGTGTCATCGCCGGAGCAGCCATCATTCCCCCGGTTCTCGACCTGGTGAACCACGCGTATGGCTTTGCCGGCGCTCCCGGTCCGCATCGCGAGAACGCACTGCCCGCGCCGCAGGCAGGCCTCATGGCCGCGCTCGCCCAAGGCGTGCTGGAGAACAATGTTGACTGGAGCCTGATTGAGATCGGCATCGGCATCGGCGTAGCGATGATCATCATCGATGCGCTCTTGCGGCGCGCCGTTCCGGGAGCGCATCTGTCACCGTTGGCAGTCGGTTTGGGAATGTACCTGCCGACCCAGAGCACGCTGATGGTCGTTGTGGGCTCAGTCGTCGGCTGGTATTTCGACCGGCGCGCCGATCAACGTGACAATCCGAATCGGATCAAGCAGTTGGGTGTATTGCTGGCGTCGGGGTTGATCGTGGGAGAGGGGCTGGTGGGCGTCGTGCTCGCGGGGATCGTCGCGTTTTCCGGCAAGGACTTTCCGCTGCAGTTGGTCAGCGATCATTTCGCCAACGGCGGCGCCATGGTCGTCGGTAGCGCGGCCTTCGCGTTATTCGTAGTTCTGATGTACCGCTGGTGCGCCCGGCTCAGAGACTAGCGTTACGGGGTGGGCCGCGCGGGCCACGAGCGCACCGCAGATCAACAGGGCCGTGGCTGTCGCCAACAGTAAGACGGAATGAAATCGGGATCGCATCGGCACCTCCTCACGACACGATCCCATTTCATCACAGCCTCCCTTAACGGAAGATTAAGGTAGCAGCACCACCCTGAAGCGCGCCTTGCCACTCATCATGTGTTGATAAGCTTCGGCGGCCCTCGCGAGCGGGAACGTTTCAACGGCAGGCCGCACGTCCGACAACACACTGAATTTCAACGTGTCCTCTGAATCTGTCGCAGTGCCGGAAGGCCAACCGGAGATCGAGCGGCGTCCCGAAATCAACAGCAAGGGTGAAGCTTCAACCGGCTGCGTATCGACACCGAGCACAATCAGTTTGCCGTCCACGCCGAGTCCGGGAATCACCGCGCTCATGCTCTTTGAATCAGTCACGGTTGCGAGGATCACCTTCGCTCCGCCGAGCCTGGTCAGCTCCTCGGCGACGTTCTGCCGCGTGCTGTCCAGGTAGATGTGTGCCCCCAGCTTTTTGGCCAACGGTTCCTTGTCCGCGCCGCGGGCAATCGCTGCCGTCCTGAAACCCATCTTGCGCGCGAACTGCACGCCGAGGTGCCCGAGTCCGCCGATGCCGAGGATCGCGACCAGATCTCCAGCGCGGGCGCCGCTGTGGCGCAACGAGTTGAACGTTGTGATTCCCGCGCACAGCAGCGGTGCGGCATCCTCCGACTTCAACTCATCAGGAATGGAAGCTAGCGCTTCAAAGGGAGCAATCATGTACTCCGCATAGCCGCCGTCGTACGAAATACCCGGAATCTTCCCTTCCTTACAGGTCAGAAAATCGCCTCGCCGGCAGGAAATGCAGTGGCCGCAATGACCGCCATGCCAACCCACGCCGACGCGCATCCCTGCCTTCCAATCGGGCACATCCGGGCCGACAGCGTCGATGACGCCCACGACCTCGTGTCCGGGCACGCGGGGATATTGAATTCCGGCAATCGCGCCTACGACGGTCAGCATGTCGCTGTGGCAAACGCCGCAGGCCTGTACCTTGATCCGCACCTGCCGTGCCTTGGGCTCCGGCAGCTCGCGCTCCGCGATCTCCAGGGTTGAGTTGGGTTGAGAGACTTGGGCAACCTTCATGGGCAGCTCCCTTGTGGCCGAACGACAGTAGCAGAATAATGCCCATTCCCGGAGTTAGTTCAACAGTATCCCCGGTGAATGCTGACCCACTCATAGCGCCAGATGGAGCAGCATCGGGCTGCGTTCGAAGCGCTCGGCTCACGGTAACCGCGGCGGCGCCGCCGGATATCTCTTGCCCTGCCCGGTGCGGCCATTCACGACTTCGAACGAGCCATCGGCCCGGGCGCTGAGCTTGATCCAGTAGCCGGTGCTCTCATCGAGGTTGGCGATGTGATCCGCCGGGAAATTCTGGTCACCGGCCGATTCGGACTGGTGCACCTGCCAGACATCGAGCAGGCCCGCGACCCGATGCAGCGTCTGATAGGTTTCGCGCGCGCCGCCTTTCTTCAGGCCGTTGTTCATGACTACCACGCGCGGTTTGAAAGCTGCAAAAATCGCCGGGTCCGCCGAGTCGCCGCCGCCGTGATGGGTCGCCAGGTACACATCGACGGTCCCGATCAAACTCCGCGGACATGCGAGGTGGTAAAGCGGGCCCCCGGTCAGGTCACCGACATCCAGAAATCGGAATTTTCCCAAGGTCACCCGCACGCCGGTGGAGCGCGGATTCTCGAGTCGCTCATTCGCCTCGACCGCTTCAGCTGGGCACGACGGGTTCCGGGCTCCCGCGCCGGGCAGCGGCTCAGTGATTGTCGAACCCGCGGAAGAAACAACCACAGCCTCGACACCCGTCAGCGGGAGGCGATCACCCGGTTTGGGTACCGTGTGCGGTTTCCCCTTGCGAACCTCCAGGTAACGCTCGTAGGCCGCATTGATACCCGCGTCCTTTTGAGCCTCGGGCAGCAGCGAGTCGTGATCCACGAAATGCCGAATCGGCATCAACTTCGACAACTCGACCACGCCGCCGTCGTGATCCGGGTGAAAGTGCGTGATCATCAGGTAGTCGATCTGCTCGACTCCTGCATCCCGCGCAGCCGCCAGGATGCGGTTGGCATCGCGCGCTTGGCTGGGATCGCCCGGTTCCGGGCGGTTCCCGGGCGCGCCGGAGCCCGCATACCCGGTGTCGATGAGGTACGACTGCTTGTCGGGCGTCACCAGCAGCGTCGACTGCCCGCCTTCGACGTCAATGAAATAGATGTCCAGCGGCCGATTGGATGCCTCGCAGGCGGAGGCACTCGCGAGCAGTGCCAGGGCAAGCCTCAATTTCATGGTCGCGTCCGTTCATTTGGCCGAAGGAGGGCTGCAGCTTGCCGTTGCCCCCCGTGCTGGTCCAGTCCCCGCGGTTTGGATGCCGCGCCCGCGTCTCCAGGCCGCCGGAGGCGCGCCGAACTCACGACGGAAGGCACGACTGAAGGCCGTATCGGTCTGATACCCCACGGCTTCCGCAATCGAAGCCAGCGAGGTGTTACCGCGGCTCAGCAGATTGGAGGCCAGCAGCATCCGCCACTGAGTCAGATATTGAATCGGGGAGCTCCCCACGAGCTGCTGAAAACGATCCGCCAGGACGGATCGCGACGTCCCGGCTTCGCGGGCGAGCTCTTCGAGGGTCCAATCGTGCGCGGGTCGTTCATGGAGCGCCTTCAATGCAACTCCTACGATGCGGTCACGAACGCCCGCCAGCCATCCTTTATCCCCTTCACGTTGTTCGTTCATGTAAAGGCGCAGAACCTCAATGAACAACACCTCGGCCAGTTTGGCCAACACGCCGGCGCCGCCCGGGCGCGGCGAACGCGCCTCCGCCAACGCATAACGAACCGACGATTCGAGCCAGACGCCTGCGTTGGATCCGCGCACGTTGACCTTCACGAGCGGCGGAAGGCCCGCCAGCAGAATGCGGGCCAGCCGCGCATCGCATGCGAGATATCCGCAAACCAACCGGGTCCCCGCGCCCCCACCTCCATAGGAAAGCTGGCGCGGGCGGCGCGCCAATACCGTATCCAGCCGAGCCCCTTTGGCCGGCGGCAGACCGGGTTGAGAGGTCATCGTGTGAGCATCGCCGTCGGGAAATACAGCCACATCACCCGCGATCAACTTGACCGGAGCCCGATCGTCCATCTCAACGTAACATTCGCCTTCCGTCAGCAAGTGGAAAATGACCACGCGTTCGGCGCCTGGCTCCAGGATCGGAGCCGCCGCTGCGGCACTGGGCGACCGGTAACACCAAGGCGCCGTAAACCGCGCATTGATAAAGATCGCTCCAACCAGCTGAACGACGCGCAGGGTTTCCGACAGAGCGTCCACTATCCAACCTCGATGATCAACTCGGCCGGAGTGACTTGCTGGACGGCGCAGGAGACAGGCGAGAGGCCATGTGATCTCGCGACCAATGAGCGCAGGCGCTCGTCCGAAACACCGCTCGCTGCTTTGATCTTCACACGCAGTTGCATGTTCCGAGGCCCAGGCGACACCCGCTGTCCCTCAGAGTCCAACATCCCAATCAGCCCGCGAGCGTCAGACTCACTGGTCGCAACCACTTCCAGCTCAATCAGCTCGATGCCTTCGACCGCGGCTGCCATGGCAATACGTGTTGTGATACACGCAGCTAACCCCGCGCGCAGCAGCCACCCGGGTGTTGCAGCGGTTCCCGTTCCCCCAACTTCCGTCGGCAGGTCCGTTGCGAATCGGACTCCTTTATCGCCGGTAGTGGTTACCTGCGTACCGCCGTTCCAACGGGCAGTTGCGGGCGCATCCGAATGCAGTCCCGCTCGAGGGTTTCGCAACAGGACCTTCTCCACCCTTTTCAGCGCTGCGGCAATGTCGGTCATGGAGCCATTCTGGGCACAAATTCCGGGCGTTTCCTAGTGTGCTGGACGATCGGATAAGGAATACCGACGGCCGGGTAGGACCTGGCCGGCCGAAGCGCCGAAAGTGCGCGCCTCATGATCACCACCCCCGAAGGACTCATTGTGAATGCAGCATTAGACACCTCCGTTCAGCCCGATTTAGCCGCGGTCAAACAGCGCCAGATGGCGACCTGGTCCAGCGGGGACTACTCGGTCGTCGGCACAACCCTGCAGATTGTCGGCGAGACCCTGGCCGAATCGTGTGATGTCAAATGGGACGAGCAGGTCCTCGACATCGCTGCCGGCAACGGCAATGCAACTCTGGCCGCCGCGCGCCGCGGGGGACAGGTCACCTCGACAGACTATGTGTCCGCACTCCTCGAGCGCGGGGCCGAGCGGGCGCACGCCGAACGCCTCAACGTCACATTCAAGACCGCCGACGCCGAGGCCCTGCCGTTCGCGGACCGCAGTTTCGATGCTGTCCTGTCGACGTTCGGAGCCATGTTCGCTCCGGACCACAGTCGTGTGGCAGCGGAGATGGCACGAGTTTGCCGCCCTGGCGGCCGGATCGCACTGGCCAATTGGACACCGGAGGGTTTCATCGGGCGGTTGTTCAAGACGTTGGGACGCCGACTGCCGCCACCCGCCGGTCTGCAGTCCCCCGCGTTGTGGGGGGTTGAGACGCACGTGCGGGCACTGTTCGTCGACCGATCCAGCTCGATCACCTGCGCGCGCCGCCATTTCAACTTCAGGTACCGTTCGGCTGCCCACTTCATTGACGTGTTCCGCAACTGGTACGGACCGATGCATCAGGCCTTCAAGGTCCTGTCGCCCGCGGACGCCGCTGGCTTCGAACGCGATCTGACCGACCTGCTGAACAGCCTCAACCGGGCGGGGCCGGATTCGCTGGTCGTGCCGAGTGAATACCTGGAAGTCATCATCCGGCGCTGACAGGTGGACCCGAAACTACAAACACGGGTCCAACGATATGGCTGGGACCTCGCCTGCGAAGATTACGAGCCGCTGTGGCGGCAGCAATTGGCGCCCGCCCGCGCCGCTTTGTTGGCTGCGGCCGGGCTCGAAGAGGGCGAGCGGGTCCTGGATGTAGCATGCGGGACGGGCCTCGCAGTGCGGTTGGGCGTCCCTGTTCGAGATCATCGAAGCCGAGGTGTCGAGCGAAGTCTGCCCCCTGTTCTTCCGGCTCGGGCAGCCGGATCAACTGGCCGGGCTGTGCATCCAGGCAGGCCTCGAAGTGTTCGATCGCCGCCGGCTCAAATCGACTCTGGCGTACGCCGATCCCGGTCAGGCTTGCGATGCGGCCTTTCTCGGGGGTCCCGTCGCGTTGGCGTGGTCGCGCTTCGATGAGGAAACCAAGCTGCGGGTATATCAGAGCTATGCAAGGGCAATCGCGGCCTGGCGACACCACGAAGGCTATCTCATTCCCGGCGAGTTTGTGATCGTTGCAGCGCGGAAACCCGTGTTGTTCAATGGGGGATGAGAAGACATCACCCCCGGGAGCGCGCGACCCAATGCTAAATGAGATCATGCTCAGCTTGTTGGCCTTCACGGCGACGGCGACCGGGGCCGATGCGCTCCGACCCGATCAAACGGCCTACCTCGACCTCTACCGGGAGTTCGTCGAAACCAATACGACCGTCACCACCGGCAGTTGCACCGAGCTGGCCGCGAAGATCGCCGGCCACCTCAAATCGGCTGGTTTCGAGGATGGGGACATCACGTTGTTCTCGGTTCCGGAGCATCCCAAGGACGGCGGCATCGTCGCCATTCTCCCGGGCAGCTCCAAGAGCGCGAAACCCATGTTGCTGCTGGGGCATCTGGATGTCGTGGAAGCCAAACGCGCCGACTGGGTGCGCGATCCGTTCAAATTCATCGAGGCAGACGGCTACTACTACGGCCGCGGCACCTCCGACATGAAGGCGCTCGATGCCACCTGGGTGGATGCGATGATGCGGTTCAAGAAGACCGGCTATCATCCCAAGCGCACCATCAAGATGGCGCTCACCTGCGGCGAGGAGACTACCTACGCCTTCAATGGCGCCGAGTGGCTGGCCAAGAACAAACCGGACCTGATTTCAGCCGCCTTCGGGCTCAACGAAGGTGGCGGCGGCCGTACCGATGGTCACGGCAAGCTGCTCGTGCAGTCCATCCAGGTCGGTGAGAAGGCCGCCCAGAACTACCATGTGGAGACCACCAACCCCGGTGGCCACAGCTCCATCCCCGTCCGCGACAACGCCATATATCAACTCGCCGATGCGTTGACGAAATTGCGCGACTATGAGTTTCCCGTCAAGATGACTGACACGACCCGAACCTTCTTCGCCAAGGCCGGCGCGTCCCGCAAGGACGCGTTGGGCGATGCAATGGTGGCGCTCTCGAGGAATCCCCAGGACCGGGCCGCCGAGGCCATCGTTTCGCAGGATCGCAGCTATCACAGCATGCTGCGGACAACCTGTGTCGCCACCCTGTTGGAAGGTGGACATGCCAACAATGCGTTGCCGCAACGTGCCGGCGCCAACATCAACTGCCGCATCTTTCCCGGCGAGACGGTGGAGCAGACACAGGCCACCCTGGCGCAGGTCATCGACGATCCCGGCGTCAAGATAACACCGGTCCCGCCCGTCCGGCCGGTGGCCATCCCGCCGCCCTTGGATCCGAAAATCCTCGGCCCGGCCGAAAAGCTCGTGGCGAAGTATTTTCCCGGTGTGCCGCTCGTACCCACGATGTCGACGGGCGCGACCGATGGCATTTTCCTCGAGGCGATCGGAATTCCAGTTTATGGAATTCCGGGCGGGTGGGGTGATCCGGACGGCAATGGCGTGCACGGCCTCAACGAGCGGCGCGCCGTCAAATCCGTGTTCGTCGGCCGCGATTTCGTGAACGAGTTGATCAGGGTTTACGCGGAGTCGACGCAGTAGGCGCCGACTGAAACTCGGCGCGCTCCACCCACCGTCGCGCGTCACGCCGTCCCGGAAAACCTCGGCAATCTCCGCAGCCGGGACGGAAAACCGCCCCGCGAACCGTGGAGCACCCGAGCCTCGCGGGGTCAAGAGACCGGAGGTGCGCCGCCTTCGCTTTTGCGCCGTTCCACAAACTCCGTCAGCGCCTGCCGGATCGCCGGGTCCATCGGCGGTGCCTGGAAGCTTGCAATGGTCTTGCGGGCGATTTCTCCGGCACGCTGGGTCGAGGTCTTCGCGCCGTCGGCCGCCCATGCCCCGTAGTTGCGCCAGTCGGATACGAGCGGGCTGTAGAAGGCATCCCGATAGCGCTCCAGGGTATGAGCGGTCGCGAAGAAATGGCCGCCGGGGCCGGCCTCGGCCACCGCCTCCACGCCGACCTCATCGGCCGTGGCCATGACGGGTTGAAAGATTTCCGCGAACATCTGCAGCATTTCAACATCGAGGACGAACTTCTCGGCCGAGGCAGTCAGTCCGCCTTCCAGCCAGCCGGCCGCGTGCAGAATGAAGTGACAGCCGCCGAGCAGGGCACCCCACAGGCTCATCTGCGACTCGTATACGGACTGCGTGTCGGGTGCGTTCGAGGCGGTGGCGCTCGAGCAGCGCCATGGCACATTGATGTGTCTTGCAAGCTGGCCGGCGCCGAACGCCGCCTTGGTGTACTCCGGCGTACCGAAGGCCGGCGATCCTGACTTCATATCGACGTTCGAAGTGAAGCTGCCGTACATCACCGGCGTGCCGGGCCGCACAATCTGCGTGAGCGTGATCCCGAACAGGGCTTCGGCATGTGCGAGCGTCAGCGCACCTGCGATCGTGATCGGCGCCATCGCTCCGGCGAGCGTGAAAGGCGTGACAATCACCAACTGCCCGCGTTCGGCGAACTTCAGAATCCCGTCCGTCATCGGCAGGTCCAACTGCAGCGGCGAGTTGGTGTTGCAGATGGAGTAGCAATACGCGTGGCTTTCGAAGGTCGCCGCGTCGATTCCCAGCGCAATGCGCAGCATCGCGAAATTGTCTTCGAGCTGGCCGTCGCCGCGACAGTAGAAATAGGGGACTTTGTCACCGAGCGTCAACTGGGCAAGCGTCGTTTCCAGATGCCGCACGTGGATGGGCGAATCCACCGGCTCGACCATCTGGCCGAGCACATGAATGACATCGTAGGCCTGTGACAGCTTCACGAAGTCGTGGAAGTCCGCCATGGAGCCCGAATGTTTCTTGCCGTCGGATTCGAGCACGCTCGGGGGGCCGGCCACCGGCGCAAACACCACGTGCGGCCCCCCAACACGGCAATTGCGATACGGGTTGCGGGCGATCAGCTCGACTTCGGAAGGCACCGTGGCCAGTGCTTGGGCCACCAGTCCCCGGTCCAGACGCACCATGTTGGTGGCTTCGTCGACCTGCGCTCCGGCGCGCGCGAATAGATGTGTATAAGAGACAGGTGCTTGGGCCACCAGTCCCCGGTCCAGACGCACCATGTTGGTGGCTTCGTCGACCTGCGCTCCGGCGCGCGCGAATGCCGCTCGCCCGCGCGGCGACAGCACGCGCATGCCTTGATTCTCGAGCATGCCCAGTGCCATCTGATGCAGGCTCTCGACCTGGTCATCCGAGAAGACCCGGGTTGGGACAAATGGATTGGTGAGGTTTCGGTAGCGGGAGGACCGGGTCCCTTCGCCGGTAGCTCCGCTGCCTCCAGGGCCCTCGCCGCCCGCAGGGCCCTCGCGGCCTGCTCCCCTCGTCGTTTCTCTTCTGCGAGCTCTCATGCGCCACCTCGTACCAATGAGAATAGGCGTCCCCGGTGCGACCTGTCACCGGAAAACTCTATGGCCCTATCGATTAATGGCATTCACGGAGCCGTGAAATTCACCGTCTGGTGCATGCAGCCCGGGTGTCCTGCCGGATAGGAGAGGCTCGTGCCGATTTCCGTGGCTTCGGCGTCGAGTTGCGGTGAACCGGAGGCGCGCACCAGCTTGGCGGGATTCTTGAGGTGGCCCTCGTTGTCGACGCAGGTGCAGATCTTCGCCTGACCCAGCACGCCGGTCGGCAGCCCTTCGGGCTTGGGGTGATCAAACACGACCTTCTTGAAGGCCTCCGCCGTAAGCTGAATGCGCAGCGCCAACCCGGAGTCCTTGGTCACGGGTGCCTCGCAAGTGAGCGGCAGCGGCCCCGCCGGCGCGGCCTGCGAGGGTGCCGCGACGCGGCCTGGGTCCGACCATACAGTGTGCGCCTGCGTCGCCAGCACGATCGCCAGCGCCCATCGTTTCGCCTTTGCGCGTGTTGTGTTCATGCGCATCTATTCTAGCGGTCCCGCCGGTGCAGCCGCCATGCTGCGTGTGCAGCGGCGGTAACAGCCTCAGGTGGAAATTTTGATCGACCCGTAGGTGGATTTGCGCGTGAGCTCAGGGCCATCGCCGCGAGCCGTTGATGACCGTACGAGGTATGATCTCCCGGTTTTTCCGGGGGAGGTCTCGTGCGCTACGGTTATATCGGTCTCGGTAATCTCGGCAAGCACCTGGCGGCGAGCCTGTTGCACGCCGGGTTCGATCTCACGGTTCACGACCTCAATCACGACGCAGCGGCCGACTTGATTGCAGGCGGAGCCCACTGGGCGGACTCTCCGAAGGAGCTGGCTGCCGCGGTCGATGCGGTGATCACGTGCCTGCCTTCGCCGGCAGCGTCCGCATCCGTTCTCACTGCCGAGAACGGTGTCCTCAATGGACTTCGCGCCGGCGGTACCTGGATCGAGATGAGCACCACCGACCAGAGCGAGATCGAGCGCATCTCGCGCCTGGCGGCCGAGCGCGGAATCAAAACATTGGCGGCTCCTGTAACCGGCGGCGTACACCGCGCCGCCGCTGGCGAGATCACCGTTCTCATTGGCGGTGACCGCGCCGTCTATGAAGCACACGTGCCCGCGCTCGAAGCGATGGGTGGTGCCATCTTCTATATGGGCGAGCTGGGCCAGGCCTGCATCATCAAAGTCATCACCAACATGCTCGCCTTTATTCACCTCGTGGCAGCAGGGGAGGCGCTGATGCTCGCCAAGCGCGGGGGCCTCGACCTCGCGCAGGCATTTGCCGCCATCAAAGCCAGCTCCGGTAACAGCTTCGTGCACGAAACGGAGAGTCAGCTCGTTCTGAACGGCAGCTACAACGTCGGGTTCACGATGGATCTTGCCTGCAAGGACCTGGGATTTGCCTATGGCTTCGGGCGCGAGTTCGGTGTGCCGCTGGAGCTCGCCGGCCTCACCGAACAGATCTTCCGCCGCGCACGCGCGCAATATGGGGGCAACGCGCAATCCACGCAGGTCGTCAAACTCCTCGAGGACGCCCTGCGCACCGACTTGCGCGCCCCCGGTTTCCCCGCGGAGCTCACATGAAACTGACCGACATCGAAACCTGGGTCGTCGGCAATCCGCCGCCGCATTACGGCGGCCGCTACTTTGTGTTCGTCAAGCTGACGAGCGACAGCCGCGTCGCGGGAATCGGCGAAGCCTACTGTGTTCCCTTCGATCCGCATCTCGTCGAGAAGATGCTCATAGATGTGTTCCAGCGCTACCTGCATGGCCAGGATCCGCACCACATCGAAAAGATGTGGCGGCGCGTTTATTCAGCCGGGTTCACTCAACATTCCGATCTGACGATGATGGCGGTGTTGAGCGCACTGGAGATGGCATGTTGGGACATCGTCGGCAAGGAGGCCGGTCAGCCCGTCTACAATCTCCTGGGCGGCCAGGTACATGAGAAGCTTCGTTCCTACACGTATATCTATGCGCGGCCCGGGGATACGACCGATGTGTACCGGGATCCGGACCTGGCGGCCGAACGTGCCGCGCAGTATCTCGGGCAGGGATTCACGGCGCTCAAGTTCGATCCCGCAGGTCCCTACAGCGCCTTCGATGGCCGGCAGCTGAGCCTGGTGGAAATCGACCGCAGCGTGCGGTTCTGCCGCCAGTTGCGCGAAGCAGTGGGCATGAAGGCCGACCTGTTGTTCGGTACACATGGTCAGATGACCGCGGCCGCGGCGATCCGGCTGGCGAAGCAGCTCGAGCCCTACGATCCGCTCTGGTTCGAAGAACCGGTGCCGCCGGACGCACCGGAGGAAATGGCGAAAGTGGCCCGTGCCACCTCCATCCCCATAGCGACCGGCGAGCGTCTCGCCACGAAATACGACTTCGGCCGTTTGCTGCGCGCAGGCGGTGCCGCCATCCTGCAAATGAATCTGGGCCGCGTGGGCGGCCTGCTGGAAGCGAAAAAGATCGCCGGCATGGCGGAAGTCGATCATGTACAGATCGCCCCGCACCTGTATTGTGGCCCGGTGGTGGGCGCCGCCAACATCCAACTCGCCGCCTGCAGCCCCAACTTCCTGATCCTCGAGAGCATCGAGCGCTGGGACGGCTTCCACGCGCAGATCCTGAAGAAGCCGGTGCGCTGGGAGGAGGGATACGTCATTCCCCCGACCGAGCCCGGACTGGGTGTCGAGCTCAATGAGGCCCTCATCGCCCAATACCCCTATACAGGCTCGCGCCTGCACCTGGAGATGGCCGACGATCCGGTCAGTTGGCGTTAGGATGCCGCGGCGCTGGAGCGCCGCATCTTGATACCGTGCAGCTTGATTTTCCGATAGAGGGTGTTCCGACTGATACCGAGGTGCGCCGCCACCTGGGTCATGTGCCCGTCATGCAACTCGATCGCTCGCAACAGCGCGTCCCGCTCCGCCGCGGCAAAGGAAACCTCGGGTTGAACGACGCGCGTCGCTGACGGTGCTTGGGTCCGTTTGATGACCTCCGGCAGGTCCCCGATCCGGATCACGCGATCCTCGCAGATAGCCAACGCCGCCCGGACCGCATTGCGCAACTCACGGATGTTGCCCGGCCACGGGTAAGCCAACAGCCGCTCCAGCGCCCCGGCTTCGATGGAAGCGGCCCCACCCCCAGCGGACTCACGGGCGATGCATTTGCGGATCAAGGCTTCCTTGTCGCGTCGCACAGCCAGTGCCGGCAGCTCGAGAGTGATCCCGTTCAGCCGGTAGTACAGGTCCTCGCGGAAGCGGCCACTCGCAATCATCTCCGGCAGATTGCGGTGCGATGCACAGATCACCCGCAGATCCACCTTCACCAGGGTCTCGCTGCCCAGGGGAGTGACCTCCTGTTCCTGCAACACCCGCAACAGCCGGCTCTGCATCAACAAGGGCATGTCGCCGATCTCATCCAGAAACAAGGTCCCGCCCGATGACTGCACAATCAGGCCGCGCATGCCCTCGCGCTTCGCGCCCGTGAATGCTCCCGCGCGGTAGCCGAACAACTCGCTCTCGATGAGCGACTCGGGGATCGCCGCGCAGTTCACGGCCACGAACGGTTTTCGCGCCCGTTGACTCGCCGCATGCAGCGCCTTCGCGAAAGCTTCCTTACCGGTCCCGGTCGCCCCCTGGATGAGCACGGACACGGTGCTTTCCGCAATCCGCCGCGCGTTGCGCATGTTGCGGATCATCTGCGGATCATCGCCGGCCATCTCCTCGAGTGACAGTGAGTCGGCCAGCGGCTCCGGGCTGACATGCACGATGGTCCGGGAAGTGCAGGCCACCGCGGAACCCGGCGCCGTGGAGCTGCCCGGCCCCGGCTCAACGAGACTCGCGTAGTACCGCCGTCCGTAGCGGTTATCGCGCAACTCCCAGATCGCGCGTCGCCGTGAGCCGTTCGGCGCCAGCAGCTCATCCAGTGTTGTATCGAATATGTCGGCAATCGAGCGGCCGACGAGGTCGCCGCGATCCTGTGCGCCGAGCAGCCTGAGTCCCGTGGTGTCGCTTGCGACGATGCTGCCATCCGGACTCATTGCGATCGCGCCGTCATGCAGCAGATCGACAAACTCCGGGCGGTGATGAAACCGCAGCAACGCATCCCCGCGATGGCAGCGCAGAAACAAACATTTCTCAATCAGCCGGGCGGAAGAGTTGACCAGCGCGACGGTATGCAGTTGGGACTCGCGCGGTCCCTCGGCCTTCACGCAGGAAGCATCCAGCACGGCAATGACGCGCCCGTGCGGGTCGTGAATCGGCGCCGCCGAGCACGACAGCCCCACGTGGCGGCTGCGGAAATGATCGCCCTGATGAATGGTGATCGGCCGGCCCTCGGTCGCGCAGGTACCGATGCCATTGGTGCCCTCACATTCCTCGCTCCACTGCGCACCCACGATCAAGCCCGCTCCGCAGAACATCCGCTTCAGGGTCGGATCCACCTTTTCGCACAGGATGACACCGCGAGTGTCCGCCAACAGCAGGGCGTAGCCGGAGCCCGAGATCTGCTCGTACAGCGAGTCCATCTCGGCCCGGGCGATCTGCACCAACTCCGCGAGCTCCGCCTGGCGCTCCTTGAGGCGGGAATGGTCCAGCACGCGCGGCTCGTATTCCCGTGCGGGATCGAGCTTGTATGTGTTGAGACAGCGTTGCCACGATATGTCAACCGCCGGTGCCGTTGCTGTTTTGGCCAGATGGCCTACCACGCTGTGGACCCGGTCCGCGTGCGGTGCCGCCTTGGAAGATGTCACGGCCGTCTCGTCCCCCATTACCGAGAGTGGGCACTCAACCGCGATGGGTCGTTCGTGTCAATGTGCAGTTGACGAATGTCACGCGGATGACACGTTTTTCACCCCCTGGCCCGGCCGGGATCGCGGTTACACCGGTCGCGGCTGCTGGCATGGGCTTTGCTCAATGTCCTGTCACGAGGCCGATCGAACACCGCCCGAGCGGGACACCGGCACTCGAGGGGAGAGGGGGTTTGCAACGCACCATTTTTCACCGCATTCGCGGTGTACACCGGAGCACTCACATGAAAGCACTAGGCGCGGCCTTGCTGCTGGCCGCCGGCGTGTCCGCGGCCGTGCAGGCGCAGGTCACCAGTCAGATGATCTCTGCGGATGCGGCATCAGTCGAGGATGTGTTGACTGTCGGCATGGGTCGGAGCGGGCAGCGATTCAGCCCGTTGAAAACCATCAATCGCGCCAACGTGGCCGAGTTGACACCGGCCTGGGCGTTTTCCTTCGGTGGTGAGAAACAGCGCGGCCAGGAAACGCAGCCGCTCATCTACAACGGCAAGATGTTCGTCACCGGCTCGTATTCGCGGCTATGGGCGCTGGATGCTCATACCGGCAGGCGCATCTGGGCATACGAGTACCGCCTGCCCGATGGCATCGAGCCGTGTTGCGATGTCGTCAACCGTGGCGCGGCGCTGTACGACGATCTCGTCATCTTCGGCACGCTGGATGCGCACCTGCTCGCCCTCGACCAGTCCACCGGCAAGGTCGTCTGGAATGAAACGTTGGGCGACTTCAAAGCCGGCTATTCCTATACCGCGGCGCCCCTGATCGTGAAGAACATGGTCATCACCGGAGTGTCGGGCGGCGAGTTCGGGATCGTCGGCCACGTGGATGCGCGAGATGCCAAGACCGGCAAACTCATCTGGACGCGTCCCACGGTCGAAGGCCACATGGGCACGCTCAACGGTCAGGACAACGGCATCACCGGTCAAACCAATAAGTCCTGGTCGGGGGACCAGTGGAAGACCGGAGGCGCGGCCCCGTGGCTCGGCTGCACGTATGGTGAAGATGTCAACCTGGTCTATTGCGGCACCGGCAATCCGGCACCCTGGAATTCGCACGAGCGGCCCGGAGACAACCTGTATTCAACTTCCACGCTGGCGATCGATCCCGACAACGGCAAGATCATCTGGAGCTACCAGTCCACGCCGAATGACTCCTGGGATTTCGACGGCGTGAACGAGTTCATTCCGTTCGATCTGCAAAAGAACGGCAAGACCATCAAGGCCGGCGCCAAGGCCGATCGCAACGGGTACTTCTACGTTCTCGATCGCACGAACGGCAAGCTCCTCAGCGCCTCACCCTTTGTCAGCAAGCAGTCCTGGACGAGCGGCGTCAATCTGAAGACCGGCCGGCCCATTGAAACGGCGAATCGTCCGAGCGATCCGGGCAAGTTGGAGAAGGGCGAGAAGGTGTTCGCGTTCCCGTCGTTCCTGGGTGGCAAGAACTGGATGCCCATGTCTTACAACCCGGTCACCAGCTTGTTCTACGTCCCTTCCAACGAATGGGGCATGGAGATCTGGAACGAGCCGATCAGCTACAAGAAGGGGGCCGCGTTTCTCGGTGCCGGCTTCACCATCAAACCTCTCTACGCCGATCACATCGGCGTGCTGCGCGCTGTCGATCCGGCTACCGGAAAGATCGTTTGGGAGGCCCAGAACGATGCCCCTCTGTGGGGTGGTGTGATGAGCACAGCCGGCGAGTTGGTATTTACCGGCACGCCGGAGGGTTTTCTGAAAGCGTTCGATGCCCGCAGCGGCCAGGAGCTCTGGAGTTTCCAGACCGGTTCCGGTGTGGTGGGTCAGCCGATCACCTGGGAGATGGACGGCGAGCAGTACGTGGCGGTCGCGTCCGGTTGGGGTGGGGCGGTACCCCTGTGGGGTGGCGAGGTGGCGGCCAAGGTGAAGAACATTTCACAGGGCGGCATGTTGTGGGTCTTCAAGCTGCACGGGACCGCGAAGAACCATGCGACTCAAAATTGAAGTCCTGGCGCTGATGTTGGGCATTTCACTGGCTTCGGGTCACGGCAACGTGACCCCACAGCCGGTCGACACCCAGGGGCTGCCGGCGTTGCAGGGGCCACTGATCCAAAACCCGTATCGCGGCACGCCCGATCAGAAGTTGGCCACCGAGATCGGCTCATCGGCGTTCAATCAGAACTGCGCGCGTTGCCACGGACTCGAGGCGATCTCCGGCGGCATCGCGCCGGATCTGCGGCACCTGCCGAAGGGTGCGGAGGGCGATGAGTATTTCCAGATGCGGATTCGCAACGGGTCGATTCGCAACGGAGTGACCTACATGCCGCCGTTCGGGGAGATCTTCAGCGAAGAGGCGATCTGGGCCATCCGCTCGTACTTGGATTCGCGGTATGAAGAGTAGCGCGCTCCGGGCTGCGTGCCTGTTGCTGGCATGCCTGGCGGCCGGCGCCGGCCGCGCCTGGTGTCAGGAGGACGACGCCCTCGCGCAGATCCACCGGAAGGGTACGATCGAAGTCGCCGTCTATGGCGAGTTCCCCCCCTTCTCTGCCGGTCAATCATCGCAGGATGCGACGGGAATCGATGTGGATCTCGCGCGGGCGATCGCGCGGCAGTTGGGAGTCGGCCTGCGGCTCAGGCTCGTATCCGCCGGCGAGTCTGCGAGCGATGACCTGCGCAACCACATCTGGAAGGGCCACTACATGGGCGGTGGTGTAGCCGACCTGATGTTGCACGTTGGATACGACCCCGTCTTCGCGCAGAGAGAGAAGAATGTTCTGCTCTTTGCTCCTTACTTTCACGAGTCCGTGGTCCTGGCCTGCGCCTCTACTCGCATTCCGCGCCGGATCGCCGTCGAGGGCGACACGATCAGCGATCACATCATGAGCAGCGCGTACGGTGGATCGCTGCGAGCAGCAGCCGTCCGCGAGACTTCCCTGCAGGAAGCCGCAACGGCCTTCAAGAGCGGCAGTGTGGATGCCGTGATGGGGCCGAAGGGCGAGCTGCAGGGTCTGTTCAACGAGTTAGGAATTACAGGCATCTCGTTCCGCCCCCAAGAGGCGATCGGACAGATGCGCACCTCGTGGGATATCGGTCTCGCGGTCAAGCGCGAAGGCGGAGCCCATTTGAGTGACGCCGTCGGCAAGGTCGTCGCGACGCTCGAGGCCGACGGCACATTGCGTGAAATATTCAAACACTACGGCGTCGACTGGATTGCAGGAGGGGAAATATGAGCTCATCGAACACCGCACGGCGGATTGAGGATGTCATGCACACCAGCGAGTCGCTCGCCGCGCACCTGAAGACCTTGGGGAAGACGATCCCGTTGCGCTCGCGGTATGAGAATTTCATTGGCGGCCGGTGGCGCGCGCCCGCCAGGGGAGGCTACTTCGACAACATCTCGCCTACCACGGGCCAGGTCATCTGTAAGATCCCGCGCTCCCAGGCTGAAGATGTCGAAGCGGCGCTCGATGCCGCGCACGCCGCGGCGGACAGGTGGGCGCGCACCGCGATTGCCGAGCGCGCCCGGAAGTTGAATCAGATCGCGGACCGGATGCAGGAGTACCTGCCGTTCCTCGCGGCCGTGGAAACCTATGACAACGGCAAGCCGATCCGTGAGACGACCCTGGCCGACCTGCCGTTGGCGGTCGACCATTTTCGCTATTTCGCCAGCTGCGTGCGCGCTCAGGAAGGCTCACTGGGGGAGCTCGACGACGACACGGTTGCCTATCACTTCCACGAGCCGCTGGGCGTTGTAGGTCAGATCATTCCGTGGAACTTCCCGATCCTCATGGCCGCCTGGAAGCTCGCTCCCGCGCTCGCGGCCGGCAATACCGTGGTTCTCAAGCCTGCGGAGCAGACCCCGCTGTCCATCCTCGTTCTGGGCGAGTTGATTCAGGACATCCTGCCGCCGGGCGTGTTGAACATCGTCAACGGCTTCGGCCTCGAAGCCGGCAAGCCGCTGGCCTCGAGCCCGCGCATCGCCAAGATCGCCTTTACCGGTGAAACCACCACCGGGCGGCTCATCATGCAGTACGCCTCCGAAAACATCATTCCGGTGACGCTGGAGCTCGGCGGTAAGTCCCCCAACATCTTCTTCGCGGACGTCATGCGCGAGGACGACAGCTTCGTCGACAAGGCGCTCGAAGGCTTCGCGATGTTTGCCCTGAACCAGGGAGAGGTGTGCACGTGTCCGTCGCGGGCGCTGGTGCAGAAGTCCATCTACGAGCGCTTCATGGAGCGAGCCGTCGAGCGCGTGGAGGCGATCAAGCAGGGCAACCCCTATGACATGGGCACCCAGATCGGTGCGCAGGCTTCGAACGACCAATTCGAGAAAATCCTCTCCTACTTCGACATCGGGCGCCAGGAAGGCGCGAAAGTCCTCGCCGGCGGCGCCGCCAACCCATTGTCCGGCGAGCTGGCCAAGGGCTACTACATCAGGCCGACCATCTTCGAAGGCCACAACAAGATGCGCGTCTTCCAGGAGGAAATCTTCGGGCCGGTCGTATCCGTCACCACGTTCGACACGCCCGAGCAGGCGATGGAGATCGCAAACGACACTCTGTACGGTCTCGGTGCCGGTGTCTGGACCCGTGACCTGAACACTGCGTACCGGTTTGGCCGCGGTATCAAGGCCGGTCGCGTATGGACCAACTGCTACCACGCCTATCCGGCGCATGCGGCGTTCGGCGGCTACAAGAAATCGGGCATCGGTCGCGAAACGCACAAGATGATGCTGGATCATTATCAACAGACCAAGAACGTGCTCGTGAGCTACAGCGAGCGTGCGCTGGGCTTCTTCTGATGGATATCACCGCCTACGCTCGCGAGTATCGGCGCAGTCTCGAGGACCCGGAGGGTTTCTGGGGCGAGGTGGGCCATCGGCTGGACTGGATCCGGCCCTTCAGCCGCGTCAAGAATGTCTCGTACCAGCCGGATGACTTGCGGATCCGCTGGTACGAGGACGGCGTGTTGAATGCATCGGCAAACTGTCTCGACCGGCATCTCGCAGAGCTCGGCGAGCGCGTCGCCATCTACTGGGAGGCGGATGCGCCTGGTGAGTCGCGGGTCGTGACCTACCGCGAGTTGTTCCTGCAGGTGAGTCGGTTTGCCAACGTCCTGAAATCGTTGGGCGTGCGCCGGGGTGAGTGCGTCACGATCTACCTGCCGATGATTCCTCAGGCAGTGGTCGCGATGTTGGCCTGCGCTCGCATCGGCGCAATTCACTCCGTGGTGTTCGCGGGCTTCTCGCCCGAGTCACTCGCAAGTCGGATTGCCGATTGCGGCTCGCGGGTGGTCATCACCGCGGACGAAGGCTTGCGCGGGGGTAAGAAGGTTCCGCTGAAGGCGAATGTGGATGCCGCGCTCGAGTTGACCGCCATGAGCGTCGATACGGTGATTGTAGTGTCGAGAACGGGGTGTTGCCCTGCCTGGAATCCGGTCCGCGACCTGCGTTATGAGATGCTGATGGATTCCGCGGCGCCGAATTGCGAGCCCGAGGCGATGGGCGCCGAGGATCCCCTTTTTATCCTGTACACCTCCGGCTCCACGGGTAAGCCCAAAGGCGTATTGCATACGACAGGCGGGTACCTGGCTTACGCTTCCTACACCTTTGCGACCGTCTTCGATCACCAGCCGGACGACGTGTTCTGGTGTACGGCCGATGTTGGTTGGGTGACCGGTCACAGTTACGTCGTCTACGGACCTTTGTCCTGTGGAGCGGCGACGGTAATGTACGAGGGCATTCCAACTTATCCGGACCCGGGTCGGTTTTGGGAAGTCTGCGACAAGTACGGCGTGACGACGTTCTACACGGCCCCCACCGCGATCCGGGCCCTGATGCGCGAGGGGCCTGAGTGGGTCAACCGTCATTCCCGGCAATCATTGCGGTTGCTGGGGAGTGTGGGCGAGCCGATCAACCCCGAGGCCTGGGAGTGGTACCACCGCGTCGTCGGCTCCGGCCGATGTTCGATTGTCGATACTTGGTGGCAGACCGAAACCGGTGGCGTGCTGATCACGCCGTTGCCGGGTGCGCCTGAGCCCAAGCCGGGCTGCGCGGCGCGCCCCTTCTTTGGCGTCCGACCCGCGATCGTCGATGCGGCCGGCCAGGTGCTGGAAGGGGCCTGCGAGGGCAATCTGGTGCTGCTCGACAGTTGGCCCGGACAAATGCGCACCGTGTACGGCGATCACCAGCGCTTTATCGACACCTACTTCCGGACCTACCCGGGATGTTATTTCACCGGCGATGGCGCGCGTCGTGACGAGGACGGTGATTTCTGGATAACCGGTCGGGTCGACGATGTCATCAATGTCAGTGGGCACCGGCTGGGGACCGCCGAAATCGAAAGCGCCCTGGTGGCCCATGGGCATGTGGCGGAGGCGGCGGTTGTGGGTTATCCCCATGAGCTGAAGGGTCAGGGGATCTACGCCTTTGTGACCCTCATGCAGGGCGCCACCGGGTCTCCTGAGTTGCGCACGGAGCTCTCTCAGACGGTGCGCCGCCACATCGGACCGATTGCAACACCGGACGTCATTCAATGGGCGCCGCGCCTTCCGAAGACGCGCAGCGGCAAGATCATGCGCCGGATTCTGCGGAAGATCGCCGCCGATGAATCTGAGCAGTTGGGCGATATTTCCTCCTTGGCCGACCCGGCGGTCGTGCCCGAGCTGATCGAGAACCGCCAACAACTGCGATAGCGCCCCGGTGCCTGGATCGCTATTCTCGCCGTGGTAGGGATCCGTTACGGCGAGGCGAATCGTGGTTTCGGCCGGTGTCGTTGCCTGGTGGTTTTTTCTCTGTGGAGCCGCAGCGCTCAACGTCGCGGCCTGGTGCCTGACCGCCAAAGCGTTGGCGCGGCGGGAGCCTGCCGTGCCTGTCGATGCATTGGCCCGCTGCAGGATCCAGCTGATCCTGTCCGCGGTGTATGTGTTGGGGTGTGCGTTCAGGTCGGTGATGCCGGTGTACGACATACCGCGGCTGTGCCTGTTCGACACCTTTTTCTCGAGCGTGCTGGTCGGCAGATCGGTCGCGACAATTGCCGAGCTGTCCTTCGCGGCCCAGTGGGCGGTCATGCTCGATGCCACCGCTCAATCGACCGGCAGTGTCGTTGCCCGCGCCGTCTCGCGCCTGATCATGCCCCTCATTGCGACCGCCGAAATCTGCTCCTGGACCGCCGTCCTCACCACCGACAACCTCGGCCACGTCTTTGAAAACTCGCTGTGGGGCATCTCGGGTGCGCTGGGTGTGGCGGCTATCGTGTCCATCATCCCCCGGTGCGCCGCGGAGCGCCGGCGCGCCCTGGTTGCCTGGTGTGCCGCAGGGGTTCTGTATGTCGCCTTCATGTTCGGTTTCGACGTGCCCACGTACGCATCGCGCTGGGCAGCGGACCAGGCGGCGGGCAAACACTATTTGACAATCGCCCAGGGCCTGGAGGATGTCGCCGAGCGTCGTGTCGTGTCGTACCGCTGGGAGGATTGGAAAACGGAAGTCATGTGGATGTCGCTGTATTTCAGCGCAGCCGTTTGGATCAGCATTTCCCTGGTTCAGGCACGTATCCCAACCGCCGTGGTCGCGCGCGAAGAGGCCCGGCTGCTGCGTGCGCGCAGGCTCGGAACCGACTTGCTTTTCAAGCGTTGAAGCCGGCCAGCGGGCCTTTCAGGGCTCCGGAACGAGCTCCAACTCCGACGTGATTGCGTAGTGATCGGAGATGTACTCGTCGATTACGTGATAATTGCGGAAGCGGAAATGCGTTTTATCCGCCAGGATGCGGTCGATCCGCATCCACGCCTCGTGCGGCGAGGGATAGCTGTAGCCGAAGCCGGACCCCGCCGAGTTGAACGCGTCACCGTACTGTCCCAGAAGGCGCGCGAATGCCCAACTCAGATCCGGTAGGTTGGTGTCACCGACAATGAGGAGCGGATCCGCGGAGTAGCTCGCGGCGGCGTCGGCAATGCCTTGTAATTGCCTCAATCGGATCGCTGTGTTCCGAGCCACATCCGTCCTGGCACGCGTGTTGAACAGATCGCCACGCAGAAACTGGCTGCGTATGCCATCTCCTCGGATCGACACGAACCCATCGCGCGGCGAGATCGGGTGGACATTCAAGAGCTCGACGGGCCCGGCAGGCGTGTCGAGGCGGTAGCGCACGAACTGGGTCTCCACGGAGACCGCGGCAATCGGAAACCGGCTCGCCAGCCAGAACTGTCCTGATTCGTGGACCTGGTAGCCGGGAACGAGCTCTCGTAACCGAGGCCAGCCCCCGGGGATCACTTCCTGAAGGACCACGATGTCCGGATCGTAGGCCAGCAACGCTTTCAGGATCCTGGGCGCTCCCAATCCGAGCCCATTGGTGTTGCAAGAGGCAATCCGCAGATGCAGCGCGCCGGGCGTGGGCGCCGGAGGCCAGGCCACCCGGAATCCCATCAGACCGAGCAACAGTGCCAAAGCCAACAGTTGTGTCCACAGCAGCTTGCGCGGGCCGAGCCAGACGATTGCCACAATCAATGGCAACAATGGCAGCGCGAACGGCGCGCGCGGCAGATACAACGCGACGGTCGTACCCCACCACCGCTCTCCCACAAAACGCAGGGATACGATAAAGATGAGCAACGCCAACGGATAACCGATCGCGAGCATCCGCAGCGTGGCTCTCGCAATCGGGGTATTCAGCGGTTTAACTCGTAAACACACATGTTGACCGCCGCTGCCAGGTTGAGCGACTCGATCGCACCGCTGCCGGCGATCGTGAACGACCGTATATCGAGGGCCGCCAACCGCTCTCTTGGCAGGCCGCGCGCTTCATTTCCGAACAGGTAGCAGTCAAAGGCGGCAAAGTCCGGTGATTGCACAGGCGTGCCGCTCATGTCCAGGCAGGCGAGGCGGGCGTAGCGATCCGGTAACGTCAGCAACTCCACATCGAATTCCACCGGCACGTGGAAGAGCGCGCCCATGCTGGCCCGGACCACCTTGGAATTGTGCGGGTCCACGCTGCCGGGACTCAGGAGGCAGCGCAGATTGCCGAACCAGGCCAACGTGCGCAGAATGGTGCCGAGGTTGCCCGGGTCCTGGATCTCGTGCAGGTAGATTGCGCGCTCGTCCGCGAGCGGCGCCGGCGGCGGCAGGATGGGCACGAGCGCCACGATTCCCTGTGGTGTACGCGTATCCGACAACTGTGCCATCTGCGCGGCCTTGACTACGTGGGTGACGAACGGGCTGCGCCACTCGGCATGTTCATTCGTCAGAAATAACTCGCACGTCAACAGCGCCGGATTGCGCTCCGCGGCCTTTTGCAGCTCGAGAACGAGATGCTCGCCCTCAACGAGGTAGTGACCGAGCTCCTCCCGATAGCGCTTCTGGTGTAACTTTTTGACGTCGTCGAACTTCATGCAGTCATCGCCAGGGCCACGGCTTCGGCGACCCTGATCCCGTCCACGCCCGCCGACAGAATTCCTCCAGCATACCCTGCGCCCTCACCGGCGGGAAACAAACCCCGCACATTGAGGCTCTGCAGCGTCTGATGATCCCGTGTTATTCGAACGGGCGAGGAAGTACGAGTTTCAATGCCGGTCAATACAGCATCATCGCGATCGAAACCGCGAATCTGACGCCCGAAGGCCGGCAACGCCTCGCGAATGGCGGCAATCGCATACTCCGGCAGTGACTCGCGCAAATCGCCCAATAACACGCCCGGCTTGTAGGACGGCTCCACCGCACCCCACTGGCGCGAACAGGTCCCGCGGATAAAATCCCCCACCAACTGCCCCGGCGCGCAATAGTCACCTCCTCCCAGCTCGAAGGCCCGCGATTCCAACCGCTCCTGCAACTCGACGCCGGCCAGGGGGCTGCCGGGGAAGTCCTGCTGCGGATTGATCCCAACAACAATGCCGGCATTGGCGTTGCGCTCGTTGCGGGAATACTGACTCATTCCGTTGGTCACCACCCGCCGCGGCTCCGAGGTCGCCGCGACAACGGTTCCACCGGGGCACATGCAGAAGCTGTACACGGCGCGCCCGTTGCTGGCGTGATGCACCAACTTGTAGTCCGCGGCTCCCAACTCCGGATGGCCTGCATATTTTCCCAGGCGTGCCCGGTCGATCATCGATTGCGGATGCTCGATGCGAAATCCAACCGAGAAGGGCTTGGGCTCGATGAACACGCCGCGTCGCTGGAGCATGCGGAACGTGTCGCGAGAGCTGTGCCCCGGGGCCAATACCACGTACCGGCCGCGCAGTGTGGTGCCATCGGCGAGCACCACACCTTCGAGCCTGCCATCTTCAATCAGCAGGTCGGTCAACTTGCTTTCAAAACGCACCTCGCCGCCCAGCGAGATGATTTCCTCCCGCATGGCGGACACCACGCCCGTCAGGCGAAATGTCCCGATGTGCGGCTTGCTGACATACATGATTTCGGCAGGCGCGCCCGCCCGGACAAACTCGTGCATGACCTTGCGGCCATAAAACTTGGGATCTTTGATCTGGCTGTACAGCTTGCCGTCCGAAAACAGACCGGCGCCGCCCTCCCCGAATTGCACGTTGGATTCGGGGTTGAGCAGGTTCTTACGCCACAGTTTCCAGGTGTCCGCGGTGCGATGGCGTACATCCCGGCCCCGCTCGAGGACGATGGGCTCGAACCCCATCTGGGCCAGCACGAGCGCGGCGAAAAGTCCGCACGGCCCGAACCCCACCACCAAAGGCCGCTCGCTCCGAGGCTCGGGAGCCTTTGCGACAGGGTGATAACGGGTGTCCGGGGCCTTGCGCACATTGTGGTCGGATGCGAAGCGCCCGAGCACGCCTGCTTCATCCCGCACTTCCACATCGACGATGTAGACGAACAGAATCGCGCTGCTTCTCTTGCGAGCATCGTAGCTGCGCTTGAATACGGAAAAGTTCAAGAGATCGGCGTCCCCGATCCGCAGTCTTGCGAGGATCGCCTGGCGCAACGAGGACAAATCTGAGTCGAGGGGGAGCGAAAGCTCGGTGATGCGTATCACGGTGCTAGAACTGTCTCTTATACACATCTAGATGTGTATAAGAGACAGGTGCTAGAATACCCTTTAGATGGCACGTTCCAAAAGCAGCGGCCAGTGGCTGCAAGAGCACGTAAACGACCCTTTCGTCAAACAGGCCCAGCGGGACGGCTATCGATCGCGCTCCAGCTACAAGCTGATTCAGCTCAATGACAGGGATCGCCTGATCCGTCCCGGCATGCTGATCGTGGATCTCGGGTCCGCGCCGGGCGGCTGGTCCCAGGTCGCGACGCGGCTGGCCGGCGAGCAGGCCCGGGTGGTCGCCACCGACATCCTGCCGATGGAGCCCCTGAAGAACGTGGACTTCATCCAGGGGGATTTCACGCAAGAGGCCGTTCTCAATCAGGTCCTGGAGCGGCTCGGCGGACGCAAGCCTCATCTGGTGATCTGCGATATCGCACCCAACATCAGCGGGGTCGATTCGGCCGATCAGGCCTCTTCAATGTATCTGGTCGAGCTCGCGCTGGATTTCGTCCGGCAGGCGTTGGAGCCGGGGGGCGATTTCGTCGTCAAGGTATTCCAGGGTGCGGGCTCCGATGCCTACATCAAGGACGTGCGCACCTCGTTCGACAAGGTGTTTGTCCGTAAGCCTGCGGCTTCGCGGCCCCGCTCGCGCGAGGTGTACCTGGTCGCCAAGGGCTTCGATCCCGGGTGAGTGGCCAAGCAACTCAGCCTGCCCCCAGGCCGGTCCGCTGCGTCAGCCTGCAACCCGGCTGACCCGCTGGGTCGCAGCTCGCAGCACGCTGGCGAGGAGGGCAGTGGCCGCCAGCGCCATGATCACCGCCGCGAACAGTTGCGCGGTCGCGATGAGGTTGCCGTGACGCGCAATCATCCAACCCGCTGCGACCGCGGGCACGCCCATGGCGATGTAGCTGATGATGAATATGATCGACAGGACTCCTGCTCGCTCATGGGGTGCCGCGAGCGGCACGACGGTACGGACCGCCCCCTGGAACCCGGTGCCGAATCCAACACCGGCGAGCATCGATCCGGCAAAGAAGAGTGCGATAGAGGCTTCGGACACCGCCACCGCCGTTACCGCCACACCTGCGATCAGGCTCGCGGCACCGAGCATCATCATTTCCCTGGATTCCCGCTGGTGCAATACCAACACCGACAGCCCGCCAAACGTCGCTACAACAAACAGCGCCAGGCCGCCGACCAGAGGTGTGTTCACACCCAGCATTCCCTTGACCAACAGCGGGCTGAGCGCGCCGTAGAACCCGGCGAGCGCCCAGACCGCGATCAACACCGGCGTCGCGAGCAGCAGCGGCTCGCGGGTCGCACGCGGAAGAGCCAGTTTGGGCTTCAGCGAAGCCAGCACGCCGCCGCGCGGTTCGATCGAGTCCTTCATCAAGAGCAGCCCGAAAGCCTGCACGATGAAAACCAAGCCAAACACGACGTACACCAGATGCGTCGGAAAAGGCAGAAACTGTACGAGCACACCCGCGACGAGCGCTCCGGTTGCCGTCCCGAACGGGGGAGCAACTGCATTCGCAACGGTGCCGCGCGTCTTGTCCAGGTCCATCATTCCCGCTCCGATCGCGCCCAGGGCGGCTCCGGTCGTCAAGCCTTGAAGCACGCGCGCGACCAGTAGTCCCGTTACGCTCGTCGCCGTTACAAAAAGGATCATGGTCACTGCTTGCGCGAGGGTCGCCACGAGCAGCACCGGCCGGCGGCCCAGATAATCAGACAAGCGACCCGCCACCAGAAGCGCGACGAGAACCGCCAGCGCGTAGATCCCGAATATCACCGTGACCCTCAGCGGGGTCAGACTCCACTCAGCCATGTAGACACCATATAGCGGAGTGGGAGCACTGGACCCCGCCAGAAACGAGACCGTAAGCGAGGCCAGAAGTAGAAATGCGCCGGTGGGCGGCAGTCGCCAGCTCATGAAGCTCTCCAGGTAGACAGGTCTGTCTATTCGAGGCTGGAAGCATACAGACCTGTCTGGTACAGTCAACTCCCATGAATGCAGACAAACCCCTCCGCACCTCGGCCCGGCAGCGCCTCCTGGCCGCGGCTTCAGAGCTGTTCTACGAGAACGGGATCAATACGGTCGGCATCGACCGCATCATTGAACAGGCTGGCGTGGCTAAAGCGTCGCTGTATGACTGCTTCGGCAGCAAGGAAGAGCTCGTCCGTGCCTACCTGCGGGAGCGAAGCGAGGCCCGGCGCGCGCGCATCAACGAGCGACTGGCTCGATTTGCCGATCCCGTTGACCAGATCTTGGCGATATTCGATCTGCTCGGTGAGTCGTCGGCACAGCCCGACTACCGCGGCTGCGCTTTCGCGCGGGCGAGCGCGGATGCGGGCGCCAGTGACAAGGTCAGGAGCGCCGTGCGTGAGTCGCGCGCATTCATGCTGGAAAAATTTACCGAACTGGCTCGTTTGGCGGGCGCCCGTGCCCGCTGCGAGGCTGTCGATCCCGATTCACTCGCAAAGCAACTCGTACTTCTTTACGACGGCGCTGCGACGTCCGCTTACCTGGACGGTGATCGGAACGCAGCCGCCACCGCCCGCGCGCTCGCCGTCCAGGTGTTGGTTTTGCATAATCTGACAGCAAAGAAAAATTGATCGGCCGATGCCACACGCGGCGCCCGGCTGCGCATAAGATGCTTGAAAGACCCAAGACGAGGGCTGAAGAGACCTCTTATGTCTATGGACCGGGGAGCGTTCGAGACGCTCATTGCACGCATGGAAGCGCTGGCCGCCAGTCACCCGGGCGCATACCGCCGCCGGGTGTTTGGAATGGCCATTCTCGGATACGGGTACCTGTTGCTCGTAGTCGCGGTGTTGCTTGCGCTAGGTGCGATCGTGCTGGCCGGATTCGTGTACCGGCAGGTCATCGCCGTGCAGTTGCTGTTGGTGACCGGCGGTCCGCTGCTGTCGGTGCTGCGCGCCATGTGGGTGCGGCTCGAGCCGCCCGCGGGTGAGCGGCTCGCGAAAGACAGGGTTCCCGAGCTGTTCGGGATGCTGGAATCCCTGCGCAGCCGGCTCCGCACCCCGAAAATCCATTGTGTCCTGCTGACGCCGGACTTCAACGCCGGCGTCATGCAGGTGCCGCGCCTCGGGATGTTGGGTTGGTATCGAAACTACCTGTTCATCGGATTGCCGCTGATGAAGTCTCTGACCGTCGAGCAGTTCCAGGCCGTGCTCGCCCACGAGTTGGGGCACCTGTCCGGCGGACACGCCCGCGCAGGCAACTGGATTTACCGGTTGCGACTGATCTGGCAGCGGCTCGATGCCGCGTTCTCACACGCGCCCAGGTGGGGCGCGGCGCCGATTACTGCGTTCTTCCGGTGGTACATCCCGCGTTTCAGCGCCACGTCTTTCCCGCTAGCGCGCGCCAACGAGTATGAAGCTGACATCGCCGCGATCAAACTGACATCGGCGCGCAGCGCGGCTCAGGCGCTGACGGCTGTCAGCATCGTTGGAAGTTATCTGAGTGAGAAATACTGGCCGCGGATTCATTCCGCCGCGCGTGAGTCCCCGCAGCCGGCCTTCGCGCCGTACAGCGAATTCATGGCCACGGCCATCCAGGACGTACCTGCCGGTGAGCTGCAGAGCTGGCAGGAAACCGCGCTCGCCGCCAGGACCACCTACGACGATACTCATCCATCGCTGGCCGATCGCTTGCGGGCGATGGGCGCCAAGCCCGAGTTCGCGCCGCCTTTGAGGGGAGATAGTGCCGAGAAGCTGCTCGGTGCCGAGCGCGCCCGCCTCGCGAGCGCTTTCGATGAACAGTGGCGCGCGCGCGTGGCCGAATCCTGGAAGCAGGTTCACGAGAATACCCGTACGCAGCGGCGTCGCCTGAGCGAGCTGCGTTCCCAGGCGGCGCAAACCGGCCTCGATGAGTCAAAAGCGTTGGAGCTTGCGGACCTCGAGGAGGATGTGGGCGAAGGAGCGGTCGCTTCGCTGCGGATGCGCCGTGCCCTCGTTGCAAAGTATCCAGAGTCAGGTTCCGCGCGCTTCTCGCTGGCCCGCCAACTTCTACGTTGCGGCGATGCCGAGGGCGTGCCGCTGATGCAAGCGCTCATCGAAAAAGAGACGCATGCATTCCTGGCTGGAGCGGAGCTGTTACGCAGTTACTACGAACGCCGCCACGAGCGGGATCTCGCGGCACACTGGGACCGCAAGCTCACCGAAGCAACCGCGCGTCGCGGCGAAAAATAACTTCTCCCTGCAGCCTGCCCAGTCTGAACGTTAATCCTCCGTTCAGCGACGCCTTCCGAAAATCACATAACATTGACCTCACCGCGAGCAGGGGGCGACACTTGCCAACGCTCGCACGGCGACAACCGCCAGCGTGGACTGGGCACATTTTTTGCGAGCGGAGCTCGAGCCAAGAGTAAGCCGCTGCGGCAGCGGTTGATGAAGGAGCCGAAAAGAAGTGATTACAGCAGGCTCGCCCAGTGTGCTGCTGATCGGGCCCTACGATCCGCACTGTGGTGAATACACCTTTCTTGCGCCTCCGCTGGGCGTTTGGCGACTCGCAGGCGTCTTGACGGCTGCTGGAATCGAGGCCAAGGTTTTCGATCCCAATTGCTGCCGCGAGCCACCGCAACGGGCGTTGGAGCGCGAGTTGTTGGCCGGCAGGTGGGACATCGTGGGCGTGTCAACGACAGGGATGACACTCCGCTACGACCTGGAGCTCGCATACATCGCGCGACGCATGGCTCCGCGCGCCATCCTCGTTGCGGGCGGCATGGAGGCAACGTTCAGGCCCGAGCTGATGTTTGAGTTGGGACCGTTCGACCTCGTTGTCCTCGGTGAAGGAGAGCGGCCGTTGGTCGAGCTGGCTACCCGCATGCGTGCAAGGATGCCGCTCGGCGGGATCACCGGCACGGCTGAGCGCAATCCGCAGGGCCGCCTGATCAAGATGCCGCAGATGGCCCTGAGCCAAGCTCAGTTGCGCGATGCGATCTACAGCATCCCCTATGACAAGATGCCGTATACGGCGTATTGGGAACGACTCGAATCGGCCTACCGCGTCGGTGCGTTGCCCGGCAAGGCGGCGCGCGAGGCCCACCTGGCCGAGATCCGCTCGGTCCGGTTGATCACGCTCAATTACTGCCCGATGGGTTGCACGTTCTGCTCGTCAACCAACTTCCTGCACGAGGCGCAGGGCAGTGTTGCCTCGATCGCACGCCTGGAAGCCGATGAATGCCTGCACATGATCGAGCGGATCATGGCCGCCCATCCCAAGGCCCGCACCATCATCTTCCAGGATGATATTTTCAGCTTCACGCGCGACCGGCGCATTCTGCCGCTGTGCGAGGGGATCGTCGCAGCGAAAAGGAGCGGCCGGATCCCCGCACACCTGCAGTTCATCAGTACCAATCGGATCGACGCCATGACACCCGAGCGCCTGACAGCCATGCGGCGCGCGGGCTTCCGGGTGCTGGGTTTCGGCATCGAGAGCTTCTCGCAACGGGTGCTGGGCGAATTCAACAAGGCACAGATTCATCGGCACATCGAGCCGATGCTGAGCACCGCGCTGGCTACGGGCGTCACGCCGTTTCTGGATCTGATCCTGAGCTCCCCGCACGCTCAACTCGCGGATGTCGCGGAGACTTTGCAGCAGGCGTATCGCTGGCTGCGGGAAGGCTGCGAGATCGGGATGTATCCATATGTGATCCCGTTCTCCGGGGCGCAGTTCGCGCAGGATCCGAAGCTCGCTCCCTACACGCACTACGCTGAGCGGCACGTGGCCGGCACCCAGGTCTCCTGGCAACAACCAGCGAAGATATTACCCATGGACCCCGTCGTCACGGACGTCATTCTGCGTATGGAAAGCGCATTCGAAGCCACTCTCGCGCCCCTGGAAAAAGCGGTGGCGCACCTACCCTCACGCGTGCGCTCGCTCCTGTGGATCCTGAGCTCGCTGGCCATCATGGCCGAGCACGGGTTCTTCATTGCCGATGAAAGCGAGGTGCGTGCCGAGCTGTATGCCCGGCTGCCGACGCTGCGGCGGGAGCCGGCGCAACCGGCAGCCGCGATCGCATGAAAGTCCTACGGTCCTGGTCGTTCCTCGCGCCGCTGGCCGTCTGCTTCCTGTTGGCTGGTTGGATCCTGCTATCCGTGCTCAACGCCCGGGCCGTCGGTTTTTCAATCTTGCTGTTCGCGGTTGCCAACCTGATCGTGTACACCGATGCGATCGACTTCGCCTTGCGGCTGTATATGCGGCGCCGCCATACCGCGGCGGCCGGCGGCCTGTCCGACCGGAGCCAGTTCGGCAATGTCTCCATCAATCTCGCCGCCATCCTGCCTCCCGATGCGCGCCGGGTGGTCCCGGCATCGCCGTTCGCGATCATTGCCTCCGTGTACAACCTCGAGGATCACATAGATGAGTTCACCCGGAATTTCGGCGTCCATCGCGATCGAACCTGGCTGATCAGCGACGGTTCCACCGACAACACGGTTCTGCGACTGCGACAGGCGGGCTGGCGCTGTTTCGACGACGGCATCAACCGGCGCAAGCCGGGCGCGATTCGCCGCTTGTTGGAGCGCATACCGACGCACATTGAAACTGTCGTGGTGATCGATCCCGACGTGCGCATCCTCGGCCTGAGCGAAGGCAGCACGATCGACATCGAGCAGTTTGTGAGCGACTTTCAACAATCCGGTGCCGCCGCGGCCTGCCCGCGCATCGCGATCGAGCCTGACGGATTCCTCGCTCGCTTCCAGTCGTTTGAATATGCGTTGGCGTTTCGCATCGGCCGCGAGAGCCTGGGCGATTTCAGCATCACCTCGGGCGGCGTGTCGTTTTATAAGCGCGCCGCGCTGGTTCGCGCGCTGAACGAGCACTCGCTGTCCGTCTATGCGGAAGACTTCGAAAATGCCGTGCTCCTGCTCAGCCAGGGCGGCCGGATCTACTACGACGGACGTTTGGTCGTTGCCACCGAAGGACCGGGATCGCTGCAGCGTTGGTTCTCCCAGCGTGTGGGCTGGTATCACGGCCTGATCAAGGTCTATACCGAGCGATTCCCGGAAATCACGCGCATCGCCCGTCGCTCGCCGTTTGCCGCCTATCATTACATACTCTACGTGGGCGGGCTGTCGCTGGCGATGCACCTCGTCAAGATCGCCGGTGCCGCGCTGCTGCTCCTCAGCTTTCTGGCGGGTCTCGATGCGTTGTTGCTCGATGATCTCGTGCCGCGGGGCAGCCTCACGAACCCTGCGTATTTCACGGCGGCGGTGTCGAGTTATCTCGCTCTCGGTGTCATCGCCTTGTTTACCGTTGTCCCACCCCGGGAGCGCCCCTATTGCGCGCCGATCGTCCCGCTGTACCTGTGTTACGCGATCGTGCACATCATTCCGATGTCGGTGGGTTTCCTGAATTTCTTCTGGATCAAACTCTTCCGCAAGCGCATTTACCAGGATCACTACGAGAGTCCGACCGATCCGACACTCACCGGTAATCCCACGCTGACGGCCGAGAAAGCGAGAATGCTCCAATGACGGTACGCGGAATCCCCGCTCCGCGGCTCTACCAACCCAGTGTCTATTGGGAAGATCGGGCGCGGCGGTTTGCGGCAGAAGGAGCCGGGCTCGCGGCGGTCTGCGCCTACGGCATGCCCGAGTTCTACAACCTGGCGATCCAACTGGAACAGCAGTTGGCGTTGCGCCCGTGGCTGAATGTGAAGCCCGGTGCCCGCGTGCTCGATGTTGGATGCGGCGTGGGCCGCTGGAGCCGGATGCTCGCAGCCAGGGGGGCGAACGTCACGGGTGTGGATCTCAGTCCGACCATGATCGAACAAGCCCGGCAGCGGGCTGCCGCGCAAGGCGTTTCGGAGCGCTGCCGGTTCCATGTCCAGGATTTGTCGCGCCTCGCGGTCGATGGCCGGTTCGATGTTGTGTTGGGCGTGACCGTGCTGCAGCACATCCTCGATGCGCAGCTGCTGCGCGCGGCAGTGCGCCGCATGACCAGCCACCTGGCGCCCGGCGGACGGATGGTGCTGCTCGAAGCTGCGCCGACTGCTGTCATCGAGCGCTGCGATTCCACTGTTTTTCGCGCACGTCAGCGGGATGTGTATCTGGAGCTGTTTCGCGAATGTAACCTGCGGCTGCGGGCACTGACTGGCGTCGATCCGGCGCCGACCCGAACACGGCTGCTGCCGTATCTGCGCAAGCTGCCGCGCGCGGCATCGATGAGTCTTCTGATACTGTCGACAGCACTGTCCCTGCCGATCGATGCGCTGTTGGGTCGCCGCGCCGTCAAGCAGTCCTGGCATGCGGTGTTCGTGCTCGAGCCAAGTCGTGGGGGAAGTTGATCATGGCGCTCAAACGTCGCTCCGTCATAGCCATCGGCGTCTTCGTGCTGCTGGCGGTCGTGGTCGCGGCCGGCCAATGGTACGAAAACAAGCGCGTGCAGCCGGGTAACACGTCGGAGAAGGATGTGACCGTCCACGTGACGAATGCGGGTGATCGCGGTCCCGGCACTCTGCGTGAAGCGCTTTTCCTGGTCGCCGGTGCCACCGGTCCCAGAACGATCTCGATCGAAACTCCCTCCATCAAGCTGGAGACGGCCCTGCCGGCCCTGGTCAGCGGGCAGGGTGTCAAGGTCATCGGCCAGAGCACCGGCACGGTCATCGACGCGCAGTCCCTGAATGCCGGTCCCGTATTCGATATCTCCGGTCCCAACACGACGATCGAGCAGATCACCATCAGCCGGTGTCCGGCCGCCGCCATCCTGGTGCGCTCCATCCATTTCCGCCTGTCCACCACGACCATCGATGCGTGCGATGTCGGGGTCGAGGTGGCGGAGAATGCCAGCGACACCCTGTTGGAGCGCAATCATTTCACGCGCAATCGGGTGGGCATCCGTTTCGCCGCCTCGGGCCACAACACCGCGGTGGCCAACAACGAATTCAGGGAAAGCAAGGACGCGGGACTGTGGGCCGTACGCAGCGCGCCCGATTCGCATGATGATGTCATCGGAATCCATGACAACAAGTTCACGGAAGGCACCGCCGCCATCGTGGCGGGGAACATCCCGGTGTTGGTCGAGCGCAATGACTTCATCAATGCGCACGAATCGGCTGTGCACATAGTCGGAGCAGGTGCCGTGATTCGGGGGAACCGCATCAACGGCGGCGCTGCGATGGGTATCGTCGCCGAGAGCGCAAGCGGAGCCACGATCGACGACAACGAACTGGAGGGCCTCACGGCGTATGGCGTCATGGTGCGCAACTCCTCCAACATCCTCGTACGCTCGAACCGCCTGCACAATTGCGGCTACGGTCTCGCCTTCGTGCTCGGTGAGAAGGCCAAGGTCAGCACCGCGGTCGACAACACCATCATCGAGGTGAAATTCAACGGGATCGATGTCATCGGCGATTCGCCCATACTGCGCCGCAACCAGGTCCTGCGTGCACATGCGTTTGCGCTGCATGTCGAGGATTTTCAGCCACCTGGCGGGCAGAAGGTGCTGGCGCAGCCGTTTCTCGAGAGCAACAACTTCGGCAACAGTCCCATCAGTACCAAGGGCACCGTGACGGTGGCCTCCCAGAAGTGATCCACGAGTGAGGCCTGACGCCGCAAGCACGCAGCTGATTCCGCGCCCGGTCTGGGAGAATCCGCGTGTTCATCTGCTCGATGACATCTGGTTGATGACCATCGTCGCGATTCTGGTCGCGACCGGGGTGCCCTGGTTCGCGAGCGGCTTCGAAGTGAATGTCGGAATGGCGAGTTGGGGCTTGCTGGCCCTGGGCGGCATTCACGTCGCCTTCACCCTGTTGGCCTCGCCAGCCAGGATGCGTGGCAAGTGGAGCGACCGGACGCTGACGCTGCTCGATGTTCTGGGTGTGATTCTCGTTGGATTCATATGGCAGCACGTCGGTGCCCTGCAAAATCCGATGTTTCTCACCGTATTTGCCCTGCCGGTGATCGGCGCGATCTTCCTCTCCCGCTGGCATCCATATCTGATTGCCGCCGTCAGTATCATTGCGGTCGGTGTGGTAGCGCTCAGCCAGGCGCCCGAGCTGCGCTGGTACGCGAGTGGCCTGATGGGCACCGACAAGTGGCTCACCTGGCTGTTCGGCAACCAGAGCGCCGTGCCGCAGCCGTCATTCTCGGGGTTCTTCGCTCCTTCGAGCTATCTGATTGTACTGCTCGAGGTGTTCGCCATCTTGTTGTTCGCTACTGCGGTGGCGGCCGAGTATGTCGGCACGATCTTCGAGCGCCTGAATGCGCACATCATCATGGCGCGCACCGAGGCCGAGCGCGGGCAGGAAATGTGGGCGGGCCTCATCGAGCGGCTGCCGGTCCCGGCGTTGCTCATCGATCCCGACTCCATGCGTATCGTGGCCTCGAGCGAGTACGCAACCATTTATCTACGTGCCGGCGACCTGCCTCTCGAGGGCCGCTTGCTCCTCGAGGCGTTGAAGTTCTCTTTCCCTGATATCGTCCAGGAGCTGATCGTCGGCTCCGACGGAGGAGCGCCGGCAACCGTGATCCGCGTGGGCGATCAGTTGCGAGTAACCCAGATCCGGGTGCTACACGTTTCACACAAGGCTCGCCGGCTGGCGCTGCTCACCATTGAGGATGCGACGGAAGTCTTCTGTCTGAAAGCAGCCCTGGATACCGCTGAGTACGCCGCCTTCGTCATCGACGCCCGCGGACTGGTTCTTGCTTTCAACAAGCCCGCCGGTGGCTTGTTCGGCGGCGCGGAAGTCGGCGCTGACGCCGTACAGCTGTTGGCACAGCCTGAAGCTCCGCCGCGATGGTGGGAGCCGGGGCTCACCGGCAGAAGAAAAATGCACGTCGAAATCGGGCCGAGAATTTATCAGGTGACGAGCACCGCCATTTCGCTGGCGGGCGAGGAGGAGCGCATTTTCTCAGTAACCTTTCTACCCGTCGCCCGAGCCGGACTGGTGGATCCGTTTGCAACCGGCTCGACCGTCGTCACTCCCACACTGGGTCGGATGCGATGAGGCGCGCACTCATCGCCGCCGCCGGTTCGCTGGCGCCGCTATGTGTCGCATACGCCGCGCCGTCGGGTATCGACGACCGCATTCTGATCGGGCTTCAGGGTGAAAGTCTGACCCACACCAGCGGGGGTGGCGGCGGGTCACTCGGCTGGCTGCATAACTTCGACGCTGACACGCTCGCCGGCGTCGGTGTCGAGCATCAGATGCTGGCGAATTCGCATTGGACTTTCGGCTCTATCAATGCGGCCCACACCCTGGGCGAGGCGAGTCAGCGCTACACCATTTATGGCGAGGCACACGAAGGTGGCGGCAACAGTGGCAACCGCGCGCTCAACTACCACATCGAGTCGGTCGGCCTCGTGGGGACCTACTTCAGCAGGCTCTCCGTCAGCCTGGAAGATCGGCAGTTCTTCGTCGACACCGTCTCCGGAAACCTGCCGAAGCTGGGCGTATCGTACCTTTGGAATCCGCATGTCCAGACGACAGTGTCCTATGCCTATTCCATAGGATCGAATCTCGGCACGCGCCTGGCGGCAGGCAAGATCGATATTTATTCGCCCGGTGTGAACTGGCTGGCCGGTTTCTCATTCGGGCAGGCCACCGCCGCGGTGCTGACCGGAAGCAACAGCCTGGGCGTGGAGACGTTTGCTCCAGGGCTGCGGGTGAAAGAGGGTTATGTCGGGGCAACCGTCCCGCTGCCCAGTGTACGAAGTGAAATCAGCCTCGTCCTCGACTATCAGAAGCTCTCCAATCAGCTCACGGACAGTCATCGCTTCCAGGGAAATCTGAACTATGTTTTCCACATAGGACATCACGGAACATAATCGTGGCGGCATTGCTCAAAAGACGGCGCGAGCTCGGCTGGATACCCACACTGGTGGTGCTGGCCGTTGTGCTGATCGCGGGCTCGCGCCTCATTTATTTGAGCGTGCAACACCATGCCATGGCGGCACGCGCCGAGGCGACGACGATCCTCACCGGCCATGCCAACAGGATCGACCCGCGTTTGCAGAAGCTGGGCGCGCTCGCTTCGAAGCAGGCAGCGGTGGCAAGCAAGGCGGTGGCGGATACCAACCGGTTCACATCGCTCGATTCGGTTCCGCTGGTGGCCAACACCTTCTGGATGACAACCGAAGATCGTGTGCTGAGCGCGCTGCCCAAGGAAGCCAACGCAGCCAACGGGATTGCCAGTGAGTGGGATACGGCCGAGTCCTCGCGGCCGGTGCCCGGCTCCTCAGTCCTGGGTCCTCTGCGGTTGGGCAGCCAATGGCTGTTGGCCGCGCGAGCGCCGGTGGTTCCCGCTATTTCCGGAGTCGAGTCGCCGGCGCGGGGTTGGGCCGTTGCCTATGGCGACCTGGACGATTTGATTTCGGGCGCCCAGCTCGCCCGGCTCACCGCAGCGGGTTATGACTTCGAGGTCTCCCAGGTGGAGCCGCGAAGCGCGCGCACCCGCATCTTCGTGAGCTCGAGCTCGGAGCCGTTGGCGCAGGCCGTGAAGATCAGGCTGCGCATGCCCAACGGCTTTCAGCCCGCCACCGCCGGCAGCTACCTGCAGATCGCGATTCTCCCGCGGACAGGGTGGTATCCGGCGACCGAGCTGGCCTCCGACATCGGACTGTTGGCGTTCCTCGCGTGGCTTCTGGCATTCGGTACACATGATCTGAGCCATGCGTTGCAGCGCTCCCGGGCCGCGTTGACGACGGCACGCGCTCGCATGCGTACCATCAACAAGCAACTGGCCACCGAGATGCAACAGCGTCTCAGCCTCCAGGAGACATTCGATCACGCCCGGTTCCATGACGCCTTCACGGGGCTGCCGAACCGCCGCTACTTCATGGATCAGTTGGATCGTGCGCTGCGCGATGTGCGTACCAAGCGTCGGCAGCGTGTCGCCGTCATCATTGTCGACATCTCTCGATTCAAGCTCGTCAATGACATGCTCGGCCATACGGCGGGTGACGAGCTGATGGTGCAGGCTGCCCGACGCTTTGAGAAGTCGACATCGGTGTTCGAGGGTGTGCTGGCACGGTGGGGCGGCGACCAATTTGCCGTGTTGATTTTCGATGTGGCCTCCAACGACGCGGCACTCGGTGTTGCCGGATTGCTGCAGCAAGAGTTGCGAGCTCCCTTTGAATTGCGGCGCCACAAGCTGGTGGTGACGGCCACCATCGGAGTGACGGCCGTCGATTCGGGTCAGCAGCGCGCGGAGGACGTGGTCCGCGAGGCCGACATTGCGTTGACAGTCGCCAAGCGGCAGGAAGCCTCCAGGATCGTGCTCTACACGCCGAACATGGCGGGCCAGGCCGCCTCGCTCGTGAGTCTCGAGGCCGACCTGCACGTGGCCCTGGACAAACACGAGCTGCGACTGCTGTTTCAGCCGATCGTCGATCTCAGAACCTATCGCATGGTGGGCGCCGAGGCGCTGCTGCGCTGGCGCCATCCGGTCGAAAGCGTGCTGGCGCCTGACAAATTCCTGCGCATCGCCGAGGAAGCCGGGCTCATGGTGCCCATCACCCGCTGGGTGATCCTCAGGGTCGTCAAGTTGGCGGGTGAATGGTTGCGGCGCCTGCCCGCGAGCCAGAAGTTCTTTGTCAGTGTCAACCTGTCGCCCACGGCCCTGCGTGATCCCGGCATGGTGGAGTACATCGGCTCACTCCTGCGCGAGACTCAGTTACCGCCGTCCGTGCTCAAATTCGAGATTACTGAAGCGGCGCTCATCAGCAATGTCGGGGCAGCGCGTGAGACGCTGGAGCGATTGCATGCCATGGGAATAGGTTTGATGCTGGATGATTTCGGTACCGGGTACTCCTCTCTGAGCTACCTGCAACTGTTCCCGTTTGATTTCGTGAAGATCGATCGCCCGTTCGTGAACACGGGGCCGCAGGACTCAGCCAACACCGGCATGATGAACGCGATGGTGCAGATGGCCGGCAGTCTGAATCTCGGGGCCATCGCGGAAATCATCGAAACCGAGGCGGCCGCCCGCGCTCTGCAGGAGATGGGTTGCGACTTCGGTCAGGGTTATTATTTCAGCGAGCCGATCGAGGCCGAGCTGGCTCTGCAGCGCCTGAGAACCCAACATCCGTTCCAGCCGCCGGGCGCCCAGACAGGCACCTATGCCCCGGTCGCCGCGCCGGCAGCCACCTCGGAGGAGACCGTCGCCGTGAAACCTCTCCGGGTGGACGACTCGCCGACCATCATGATCCCGGCTACCTCGGTCGGTTTTCCGCCTCCCGACGACGAGTCTCGTTAGCGCAGCCGACGCAGGCGGCCGGCCGGGCGCCGGCGCGACCATGCAGTCCGCCCCGTGCTCACGCCTTGAGTTTGTACCCGGTCCGAAAGATGGCCCAGACGGCCGCGAAGCAGGCCAGTAGAAATACCAAGACCATGCAGAAGCTGACAACGATGTTGACGTCGGAAATGCCGTAGAAGCTCCAACGGAAGCCGCTGATCAGGTACACGATGGGATTGAACAAGGCGACTTTTTGCCACAGCGGCGGCAACATATCGATGGAATAGAAGCTGCCGCCCAGGAAGGTGAGCGGGGTCACCACCATCAGCGGAATGATCTGCAGCTTCTCGAACCCGTCGGCCCAGATGCCGATCAGAAATCCAAAGAAACAGAACGTCACCGCGATCAGGATGAGCGACACCGCCATCCACACCGGGTGCGCGATGCTGAAAGTCACGAACAACCGGGCCGTGACCAGGATGATGGTTCCCAGGATCACCGATTTGGTCGCGGCCGCGCCGATGTAGCCGGCAATGACCTCCGGCGTTGAAACGGGAGCCGACAGCAACTCGTAGATTGTCCCCGTGAACTTCGGCATGTAGATCCCGAACGAGGCGTTGGAAACGCTCTCCGTCAGGATCGACAGCAGGATGAGCCCGGGCACGATGAATGCGCCATAACTGACACCGTCGATATGCGCCATGCGCGAACCGATTGCTGAGCCGAAAACGATGAAGTACAGCGACGTGGAGATCACGGGGGAGGCGATACTCTGAAAGAGCGTCCGCCAGGTTCTGTGCATCTCGAACAGATAGATCGCGCGGATGGCCTGTATGTTCATCGGCGCGCGCTCACCAGGCTGACGAAAATATCCTCGAGCGAGCTTTCCTGGGTCCGCAGGTCCCTGATGGTGATCCCATGCTCGCTCAGGTTACTCAGCAGGGTAGCGATGCCAGTACGCTCGCCTTGGGTGTCGAACGTGTAGACGATTTCGGTGCCGTCCTGGCTCAACTGCAGGCGTGCGTTGGCGAGTGCCTCGGGCAGGCACTGCAACGGCTGACGCAACTGCAGGGTCAGCTGCTTGCTGCCGAGCTTTTTCATCAGCACGGCCTTCTCTTCGGTCAGGATGATCTCGCCCTTGTTCATGACGCCTATCCGGTCCGCCATCTCCTGCGCCTCCTCGATGTAGTGGGTCGTGAGGATGATGGTGACACCGCTTTCGCGCAGCCCGCGCACCATCTCCCACATGGACCTGCGCAGCTCCACATCCACGCCGGCCGTGGGCTCGTCGAGAAACAGAATCAGCGGCTCATGTGAAAGCGCCTTGGCAATCATCACGCGGCGTTTCATGCCGCCGGACAGGGCCATGATGCGCGTGTCGCGTTTCTCCCATAGCGACAGGTCGCGCAGCACTTTCTCCAGGTAGGCGGGATTCGGGGGCTTGCCGAACAGGCCGCGGCTGAACTTGACGGTGGCCCAGACGCTCTCGAAGGCGTCGGTCGTCAGTTCCTGTGGCACGAGCCCGATTTTGGATCGCGCCGCACGGTAGTCGCGAATGATGTCGTGCCCGTCCGCCAGGATGGTTCCTTGCGTCGGGTTGACGATCCCGCAGATGATGCTGATGAGGGTTGTCTTCCCGGCGCCGTTGGGTCCCAGCAGCGCAAAGATCTCGCCCTTGCGGATGTCCAGGTGGATGTTCTTCAGGGCCTGGAACCCCGATGCGTAGGTCTTGGTGAGACCCGAAACACTGATGATCGGCTGCATGAGCTATTGTACGTACCGATGAGTGATCAGGAACCCGTGTTCGTCCCCTACCAGGAGCTCTCCCCCGAGGCCCTGCGCGGAGTCATCGAGTCGTTTGTGCTGCGCGAGGGCACGGAATACGGGGCTCGCGACTTCACGCTCGAGGAAAAGCTTGCCGCCGTCTACGCCCAACTCGAGCGGCGCGAAGCCCAGATCGTGTTCGATCCGAACACGGAAAGCATCGATATCATTCCAGTACCGCGGTAGGTGCCCCTGCCTGCCGGGCCGAGGCCGTGGCGCCGATGGAAGCCACGATGATCAGCGCCACCGCGGTCCACTGGATCGCCGTGAGCATCTCATGCAGATACACGGCGCCGAGCAGCGCGCCGAAGGCGGGCTCGATGCTCATCAGGATACCGAAGGTCCGCGCAGGCAGGCGGGTGAGGGCATACATCTCCAACGTGTAGGGGAGCGCGGTCGATAGAATTCCAACGGCCAGGCCCGGCAGCAGGACCGCTCCCGTCAGCAGGACCGTGCCGCGAGCGGCGAGCCCGATCGGCACCACGATCAGGGCTGAAATCAGGCTTCCGAGCGCCACGCTTTGCGTGCCATGATCCGCGCCTGCCTTTTGCCCGACTATGATATAGATCGCCCAACACACGCCGGCGGCGAGGGCAAACAACGCACCCACGGGATCGATACCAACACCTACGCGGGCCACCGGCAGCAACAGGAGCAGGCCCGCGGCGGCCAGTACGATCCAGCAGAAGTCGACCATGCGGCGCGAGGCAAACACGGCTACGGCCAAGGGGCCGGTAAATTCGATCGCCACCGCGATTCCCAGCGGGACACGGCTCAACGACAAGTAGTAGAACAGGTTCATCATGCCCAGCGTGACGCCATAGGCAGCCAGCGGGCGCCAGTTGCTGCGATTCACCCGCGCCCGCCACGGTCGCAACAGCAGACACAGCACGAGGGTACCCAGCGCAATGCGGACCGCGACCATTCCAATTGGGCCGACCGCCGGGAACATTGTTTTCGCGATCGACGCCCCCATCTGCACCGAAGCCATGGCCGCGAGCAGCAGGACGATGGGCAGCAGGGTCGGCATTCGCCCCGGGTGATTCCTCATGTTCGAGATTTTCCGCTCGTTCCGACTCTCAGACTGCAACGAGCGGGCATTCATGCTGTATGCCGTCGGCATTGCAAGTGCCATTGCGAGAGATGGCGCGGATTATATTTTGCTGGTGGATGTCGATGACACTCCCGCGGCGGGCGAGCATCTGCATCTGTACGAGCAGGAACGCCTCGTCAGGCCGCCCCCGGAGCCTGCGCGCCCGAAGCTGCACCCTCACGCTCTGCAAGGCAGTCTTGCCTATGCGCTCGTTCTCTACTTTGTTGCCTACGCCATTTCCAATGGACTGTGGCGCCTCGACGCATTTGATGTCGGTGAGCTCAATGCAGGGCTCGTGCAGCAGGGGCAATGGTGGCGCGTTTTCACTGCACTGACGCTGCACCTGGATCTCCTGCACCTGCTGTCGAACACGGTTTTCGGCATGTGGTTTGGTTACCTCGCTTCCCGCCTCATCGGTGCGGGTAACGCCTGGCTGCTGGTGGTCCTCGGCGCTGGATTCGCGAACTGGGTGGAAGGCTACTTTGGGCCGAGCGGACACTTGTCCGTGGGCGCCTCGACAGCGGTCTTCACCGCCCTGGGCCTTCTGTCGGGCTATTCGTGGTGGACGCGCTTAGCCTATCCGCAGCGCTGGGCTTTGCGCTGGGCGCCACTGGTGGCGGGTGCCGTGTTGCTCAGTTGGACGGGAACCGGTGGCGAGTCAATCGACCAACCGGGTGCCGGGGGCGCCGGGATGGCGGTTGACGTACTCGCCCATGCGTTGGGATTTTTCGTGGGACTCGGGGCCGGGACGGCTGCAGCGCTGCGGATTGCGGTGCGCGTGTTGGACCGCGTGCCTCAATGGCTCACCGGTCTGCTGGCGTTCGTGCCGTTGGCGGTGGCCTGGGCTCGCGCGCTGGTCAGTTGATCATTCGACGCCGTTGGCGAGCACCTTGCGCAACTGGCCGAGATCGTGCAGGCGCTGCGCCGCCTTGCGCAGGGCGGACACGTTCGTGATTTCGGCATCGTACAAGGCTCGATATTCGGCCTTGGCTTCCAGCCACTGACGGGTCGTGATCTGCCACCGGTCGGCCATTGTGCTGCTCGAGGCGCGGGTGGCCGCTGCCTGCCAGCGGTCGAGGGTCGGTTCGAAATTCATGGGCCAGTTTTCCGTTCACCTGTTGGGTACAGAGTGCATTGTGCATGTTACATGCCAGCGACAATGTGTTGACAGGATCAAAACAGAAGTTGGAAGTGTGATCGACTCGGCGAAAAGCTCGCGCTTCAGCGCAATGCCCGCAGCATTTTCGGCGTGGCGAGCCAGCTCAGTGCCGCGTGACCGGCGCGCGCGCGACCGTCGAATGACACGCAGGCGACAGCGTTTTTCTTCATTTCAACGGGCAATGCACCGCCGCCGCCGAGCAGGCAGGCGCCGAGCAGATGGCTCAGCTCAGGTTGGTGACCCACCACCGCTGTCAGCTTGCTGCGACTTTGGCCGAGCAGGGACAGCACGGCGAGTGCGGGCTCGCCGGGGGCCAGCTCCGGTGTTTCCTGCGCCGCCGGCCAGCCGGCCACCTCCGTCAAAATCCGGGCGGTTTGCCGGGCCCGTACCAACGGGCTGGTCAACAATCTGTCGGGCCGGCCGGCAAACTGCTTCAGGCCCGCTGCCGCCTTGCGCGCGCGGCGGATGCCGGCCGGCGATAAAGGCCGGTCGGCGTCATCGCGCCACCGATTTCGATCGCGATCAAAGGCGATCGCGTGCCTCACTATCAACAGGTCCAAGCGGCAGTGTCTTTGGCTCGGGGTGGAGCCTGGATTTTAGCGCCTTCCAGCGCTGCCGGACCTTGCGATACGCGCGCGGGTGCCGTTTGCGGGCCTTCCTGGCGCGATCCTGGTAGTGAGCGGCCAGTTGGCCCATGAGGAACACGGTGTCCGAAGGCAATCCCTTGGGCGGTTGCATCGCGAGGGCCCGCAGCCGTCGGCCGGCAACATCGGCATCCTGTTGTGCACCGAGCTCGTCCTGCCAGTGCCCCAGCGCTTCGACCATGTCGCGAGCAGGTCTTCCGAACAGCACCGCGACCGTTTCCAGGACATAGCGCAGCTTCTTTACCCGGCCTCGGACCGCGTGGTATTCATCCATGGATGAATCGGCAGTGAGACGATCAGCGGCCTTGCGCGTCTTCTTGTAGCGAGAGCGGATCAATTGGGACAATGTGACGAGCGGAGAAACCGGCTGCGCTTCCAGGAGGGCGGCCGGGTGAGCCAGGATGCCCCGCAGCGTATTCAAGGCCTTCTGCACCCCGCCCGAATCGAGGACGCTCAGCATTTTCCGGCGCGCCAGGATGCGCTGGGCGTTCAGGTGCTCGATCAAAGGCAGCAGTCTCGCCCGATCTTCGTCAGTGAGTGTCCGGTTGAACTCTTCCAACTCGAGCAGCGCGACATCGAGATCGCGCGCGTCTCCCAGGGCCCGAACAACTTTCTGGATGGTCGGGCGGATGCGCACCAGGGCCGCGGGCAGGAACTTCTCAAACCGACGCAGGATGGCGTCCATGCGACGGCCGGCGACACGCAGGTCGTGCAAGGCCTCGGGGTCGTCTCCGAAACGGGCCGCCGGCTCATGGCGATGCCAGGCTGACAGGAAGCGGCGTAGATTGGCGAGCGCTACTTCTTCAACCCGCATCGTTGAATCAACGGCGGTGGGCTGGAAGTCCGGCAGGGGCGCCGGCGCGAGGCCCACCGACTTCAGGCCCTGGGAATACTTGTTGTCCGCGGCCGCCACGAGTGAGCAGTTGCTGCACAGCTCATCCACGAGCGTCTGGAGGCGCTCGTGAGCATCGGTGCCCGCTTCAACTTCGACTCGCTGCAAGGTCGTTTGCGGCTGGCCATGCGGACGGGAAATCACGGTCTCGTCGAGGGCGACTTCTCCCAGTTGCTGTTCTTCGTGGGGCGCATGTACTGCATAGCGCTGCCGGGACGTGCGTATTTCGAACAGGGGTTGTAACGGGATTGTGCCGCTCACCGCATGGACACGTGATCCAACCGGGCCGTCCGATTGACCGTTCCAGTCGGCGCCACCCGTGTCGAGGGTCTCGTTCAGCTCGCGACGATCGGCCTTGGCACCGGTGTTGGCATGCAAGGACTTCAGCGTAGCTTCGGACTTGCCTCCTTCCGAGCGCACGCGCAGTGCGTAGCCGGCTCGGAAGATCCGCCAGTCGTGCGTGTCGAAATAAGTGTCAAAGAGGTGGAGGGTTGCTTGCGGCGCAACCACCAGGCCCGCAATCGTGTCTTGCTGGTCGATCCAGCGACGGACCGCGGCCAAGTCGGTTGCGGCCAGTTGCCACTCTATCTCGCGGTGGTCTGTGTGAGGCGTAGATGACATTTCTATTACAGTCTAAGGCATCGCAGCACCCTGGGTCACCGCGGAAAGCAGTCTCCGAATGGGGGATGCCTGCATGAGCGGCGTGCCAACCTGGGCGTTCCCGAAGATGACCCGGGTAGTCGGCCGGAGCTGCATCCCGGCTGCCACCGCGCCTGCCGCGGGGTCCCCGCGGCAGAATACGGAAGTTCCTCAATTGGGCAGATCGAAGACCAGAACTTCGGCTTCGTGGCCTCGGTTCAGTTCCAGCTTCTCAGCGCCAGTCAGCGTGATGGCGTCACCGCCATTCAACACGGTTCCGTTGGCAGTCACCGTTCCGCGTGCCACGTGGACGTAGAGAGTGCGCCCGGGCTCGACGTTCAACGTCGCAGTTTCCTCTCCATCAAACAGGCCGGCGTACACGCGCGCGTCCTGATGGATCAGAACCGAGCCGTCAGCCTGGTCCGGAGAAGCGATGATACGCAGGCGGCCGCGTTTCTCCTGAGCAGAGAAGCGCTTTTCCTCGTAGCTCGGCTCGATCCCCTGGGCATTGGGCTGTATCCAGATCTGCAGAAAATGCACCGGGTTCGTGCTCGACGGATTGAACTCGCTGTGGCGGACGCCGCTACCGGCGCTCATTCGCTGCACATCGCCCGGACGAATGGTTGAGCCATTGCCCATCGAGTCCTTGTGCGCGAGCTCGCCGTCGAGCACATAGCTGATGATTTCCATGTCCCGATGCCCGTGGGTGCCGAAACCCTGGCCGGCGGCCACTCGGTCCTCGTTGATCACGCGCAGAGGACCCACTTGAACATGCTCCGGGTCGAAGTAATCGGCAAACGAGAAGGTGTGAAAGGATTTGAGCCAGCCGTGGTCGGCGTAGCCCCGTTCGTTACTGCGTCTGATTTCAGTCATGTGACCTCCTGAGTGAGGTCGTAAGATACGGTCGATTTATTAGATAAAAAAGCGCAATATTCAGCTCTAATTGATCTAAAAAATGAATAAAACGACCGTTGAGCAGTGGGCGGTACTGGCAGCCGTCGTCGATGAGGGCGGCTTCGCACAGGCCGCCGTCAAGCTGAACCGAAGCCAGTCAGCCGTCAGCTATGCAGTGGCGCGTCTGCAGGAGGCCCTCGGTGTGCCTCTGCTGGGAATTGAAGGACGCAAGGCCGTCCTCACTGCCCACGGCCAGGTACTCCTCGAGCGGGCCCGTTCGTTGATCTCGGACCTCGGAACCGTGGAAACACTGGCGCGCACGCTGCGCCAAGGCTGGGAGCCGGAGCTGCGGCTGGTTGTCGATGCTGCATTTCCGCGCGAACGGCTTCTGAACATCGTCGCCGAGCTGCAGCGCTTGTGCCCGAATACTCAGATGCAGCTTTCCGATGCGGTCCTGTCGGGAGCGGAGGAAGCGATAGCGGATGGAGCGGCCGATGTCGTGGTGACGACGCGGGTTCCCTTAGGCCATCTGGGCGACTGGCTTCTCGACGTGACCTTTGTCGCAGTGGCCTGCTCCGGCCACCCTCTTTTCAAGGTGGATCATCCACTGACACCCGCGGATCTCAGGCGGCACGTCCAGGCGGTGGTGCGGGATTCAGGGATCCGGCATCCCAGAGACGAAGGCTGGCTGGGCTCGGAGCTCCGTTGCACCGTGAGCAGCACGGAGGCTTCGCTCGCAACGGTGGAGGCAGGCCTGGCTTACGCCTGGCTGCCGGAGCATCTCATCCGCGAATCCCTGGAGAAAGGGGTCATCAGACCGCTACCCCTCGCGGCGGGGGCGTCCCGAAACGCACCTCTTTATCTTGTGTTGGTGAATCCGGAGCTGGCAGGCCCGGCGGCTCGGGCCGCCGTGGAAGCGTTCCAACGCCACAGGCCGCTCGCGCCTCGCTCGCATCAACCGGAGCGGGCGGCTCCATAGCTTTCCATCATCAAGCCCGTGCCCCCTTTGGACACGTGGGCGACGACCGCGGTCCGGCGATGCAGCTTCGTGACCGTTCCCAGGTTGATGGCGAATGCCAGCACCACCTGCTGGCCCTTGCGCAGGCCGAGGTTGGTGGTTTCAATGAATACACCCGTGGCGCTCAGATTGACGGCTTTACAGAGCTTTCGGCGCCCACCCGGGATGGTGATGTAGACAACGGTTCTGGCTCGATGCCTCGTGTGCAGGCGGCGTTCCACTTAAATCTCAGCCTCGCATCTTCTAGTAGTTGTGCTCGCGACCGTGACCATTATGCCGTCGTTCCGGCCGGAGCACCTGCACGCTTCAACATATCGCCCGCGAGATTTTGGCCCCGGGGCCGGCGGCCGGCAACCCCCTCATTAAGTGAACCCAGCGCTGTGAGCCACTTCACAGCGGACAACCGCTGATCGGTCCTTGCGAACCATTGGTCGGGCCGCACAGGCAGACTTTCAGCTTCCCAAGCAGACTGCGCAGCCATGAGAAAGACCCAACATGGCTTCACACTGACCGAGCTCATGGCGGCGCTGGCCGTCGTCGGGATACTAGTTGGGATTGCACTGCCGTCGTATCGGCAGTTTTCCGGCAACAGCCGTACGGTGGCGACCACGAACAGCCTCGTGGGTGCGTTGGCCGTGGCTCGCAGTGAAGCGCTCCATCGCGCAACGCCGGTCACCCTTTGCGCCTCGAGCGATCTGGCGACCTGCAATACCACCGATTGGAGCACGGGCTGGATCGTATTCACGGACGCCGGCGTCGCGGGCACGGTCGACGGGACCGACAGGATCGTACAGACATGGCCCGCTCCAGGTGGCAATTCCAAGGTGAGCTTCACCTATCAGAACGTCGCGTTCGGCTGGCTCCAATATAACGCCCGCGGCATGACCAATCTCACCGGTAATGCAACCTTTAAAGCGTACGTCACTGGTTGCAAAGGCAACAATCAAAGCCAGGTTGTCGTGACCGTGATGGGCTCACCGCAAACCACCAAGATGGCCTGCCCATGAACGCCAGACAAACCGGCTTCACCCTGGTCGAAGTGCTCGTGGCGCTCATCGTTCTGTCGGTCGGATTGTTGGGTGTCGCGGGCCTGCAGCTATTTGGCCTGCGCGGCAATTTGAGCGCCTCCTCGCGCACGCAAGCCACCTATTTCGCGGACGACATCATCGATCGCATGCGCGCCAACTATGCCGTGGCACGCGGGCCCGATGCGGCGCACCTGCAATACCAGCTGGCCATGGGTGCCACCTCGGCGGCCGTCGCCGATCCAATAGCTCAGGCCGATCTGACCGCCTGGATCGCCGAGTTACAGGCGCTGCCCTCGGGCAAGGGCTCGATCGCGGTGGATCCGGCGACCAGCATAGCGACCGTGACCATACAGTGGGTCGACACCCGCGGCGGCGACTCGAACCTGTGTAATGCCGGCAACTGCGTGCCTCTTACATTCCAGACACAGACTCAACTATGAAACAGCGAATCCAACCGCTGCGGCCGGTGCGACGTGCGGCGGCCGGCTTCAGCCTGGTCGAGCTGATGGTGGCACTGACACTGAGCCTGATCCTGGTCGCGGGGGCGCTGTCGGTCCTGTACAGCACCAAGCTGACGTCGTCCGAGAACGAGCGCGTCGCTCGCATTCAGGAGACCGGCCGGACCGCTTTCGAGCTGATGATGCAGGACGCGCGCTCCGCCGGCTACGTGGGCTGCATGCACCCGTATACGAACACCAACACGATTCCACCGACCAGCTACGTCAACAGCGGGCTCACCTCCGCGACCCTGATGTGGAACTTCCTGCAACCGGTGTTCGGTTTCGAAGCCACAGGCGGCGCCTGGAGCCCGGCGCTCGATCCCGCAATCCCGGCAAGCAATCCAACACCCGCGGCGGGCAGCGACATCCTGGTCCTGCGCACTTCGCGTCCGGGAACACCCACGTTCCGAACCAATGCCATCTTCGCTTCCAATGCCGTGATTCCGGTTGACCGCGATCCCAATTCGGCGTCGCTGGATGCGGGCACGGTGGCCATCATCAGCGACTGTGTCAATGCGGCGGTCTTTGCCGTTACCGGCTTCGCGCCCGCCGGCGCGACCGCCACCATTTCCCACGCCGCCGCCGGCTTGGGCCCCGCGTTCAATGCCACCGACTTCCTGAATCCCCAGAGTCACTCCTTTGCCATCGGCTCGATCGTGCAACCGGTCCAGACCGTCGTTTATTACATTGCCAGTTGCCAGGCACCCGTCGACGGGGTGATCTGCAAGGCGGTGACGCCGCCGGCTCTGTGGCAGATCGTGAGTGGCGGCACGCCGCAGGAGCTGATCCAGGGCGTCGAGGCGATGCAGCTCCGGTATGGCGTCGATTCGACCAATAATCCGAACATGTTGGCCGATCAGTACATGACTGCGGATGCCGTGCAGGCCGGCGGCTGGTGGGGCAATGTGGTGAGCCTCAATCTGGCCATTCTCGCGCGCTCGATCGATGAGTACGGCACCGAGAAGGACAACCGGGTCTACCAGCTGCTGGGCGGCGCGGCAGCGGGCGGGGCCACTTTGGGGCCGTTCAACGATCGGCGCAATCGCTCTGTATTTACGACCACCATTACACTGCGGAACGACACGACGTGAGAAAACATAACATCAGCGGCCGGTTGCGGCAGTCCGGCACGGCTCTCATCACTTGCCTGCTGCTCCTGTTGGTGCTGACCGTGTTGGGCGTCGTCATGATGCGCACCAGCGTGATGCAAGAGCGCATGGCCGGCAATACCCGCGATCTCAACATGGCGCTGCAAGGTGCCGAGGCGGGACTGCGTTATGGCGAGGCGGTCCTGGCTGCGCTGCCCGCGGTCCCGATACCGGTTCCCACTGCGTCGACTCCCTGCGTGCCGTTTTGCGACATCGGCGTCCTGCCGATCGCGGTCACCGATCCGGCGCAGTTCGACTGGACTAACGCCAATAACGCGACGACGTATGGTCAAGGCGGCGTTTCCGCGAGCCTGTCGGGCTCCGCGGGCTCCGGAAAGCTGAATGAGGAGCCACGCTACACGCTCGAATACGCGGGTTTCTTTCCGAACGGTCCGGAGTCCGGCCAGACCTGGTCCGACGGCCGCGTTGTCTTTCAGGTAACGAGCCGCTCTACAGGCGGCAGTGGTATGACCAACACCGTGGTGCGAAGCACTTACGCGCGCCGCTTCTGAAGCCGCGCAACTCACTGAATGTTCGAGGGAGTCCGTCATGATTAACATTCGAGCTGCCCTGCGGAGCGCGTTGCTCGCGACCTGCGCGGCAATGCTGCTGACGACACTGCTGCATTCGAGCGCGGTCGCAGCTCCTCTGGCCATTGCCGACGTGCCGGTGTTTCTCAACGCCACCAATGCCGAGCCGTTGGTGATGCTTGCCTTGTCGAACGACGAGCAGCTCTATCACAAGGCCTACACCGATTTCGATGACGTCGACGGTGACGGCGCCATCGATTCGACCTACAAGGACACGATCAACTACTACGGGTATTTCGATCCGGGGAAGTGCTACAGCTATTCCGGCGCGCTCGACTCCGGCAGCTTCGGACCTACAGGCGCCGCTGGCGGCACCCACGGACACAGTTGCAACAGCGTAGCGGGCGGCGGCCGCTGGAGCGGCAATTTCCTGAACTGGGCTTCCATGACCCGCATGGATGCGTTGCGCAAAGTCCTGTTTGGGGGCTATCGCAGCACCGATACGACATCGGCGACCACCCTGGAGCGCGCGTTCGTGCCCTCGGACAATCATGCCTGGACGAAGTTCTACTCGGCCAGCGATTTGGCCAACTACACGCCGTATGACATCGGCACATACACATCGGGGATCACGATGTGCAACATCACGCCGCAGGACTCCAGCAATCATCCCTCCGAGACCACTACCACGAGTCCGCGTCTGCGGATTGCGAAAGGCCAGTTCACCGAGTGGGCCGCGCAGGAGAGCAAGCAGTGTTTGTGGACAGGGGAGAATCCAGCCGGTACGGGCGCCTGGGCGTCCAACTCGTCCAATCCCGGGGCCAGTCCCGGGTCCACGGATAATATAGGCGAGTTTACGGTGCGGGTGCAGGTATGCGTCAGCGCCGCGCTCGTGGTTACCGAAAAATGCAAGGCCTACGGTTCGAGCCTCAAGCCGGTGGGGCTGTTGCAGGACTTCGCCGATGCCGACCAGTTGAAGATTCGCTTCGGTCTGATGACGGGTACGTACGGCAAGCGCAAGTCCGGCGGCGAGCTGCGCAAGAACATCGCGCGATTTACCGACGAGGTCAATTCGGCCGACGGCACTTTCACCGGTTCGGCCGGTATCGTCAGCTCCATCAATCTGATGCGAATCTCGCGGTATTCCTACACGGCACCCGGCTACGGCGGTGCAGACGGTTGTCCACCAAACCAGAACACCTGGACGAACGGCAATTGTTCGAATTGGGGCAACCCGGTGGGCGAGATATTCCTCGAGGCACTGCGCTACTTCGTGGGCGGTAAGAGCCCGAACCCGAATTTCACCTCGGATGACACGCCCTGGATCGCCAACCTGACCTCGCCGGGCTGGGTGAATCCCTACGGTGCCGCCTCGACGTCGCCCGTGGGCGGTGGCGGCTCTGTCTGCGCCAAGCCCAACATACTGCCCATCTCGACCGGGGTAGTCAGTTTCGACAACGATGAGTACGGCACGGCGTCGGACATCCCCGGTTTCAGCACCTCAGCGCTGAACAGCAGCACGGACAGCATCGGCTCGAACGAGGGTATCAACGGAAAGCAATGGTATGTAGGCAGCCTCAGCGGTGGCTCGCCCAACGATGTCTGTACCTCGCGGACCATCAGCAACTTGAGCGCGGTCACGGGCATCTGTCCGGAGGCCGCCGGCTTGCAGGGATCGTTCCAGGTTGGCGGGCTGGCCTACTATGCGCACCTGCATTCGCTGCAGACGGTCGGCAGCAAGGCCACGCCGACCTTGGACACGTACGCGGTGTCCCTGGCGCCGCCGACCCCGTCGCTGAAGATTCCGGTGGGCAGCGCCACCGTCACGCTGATTCCCGCCGGTTACAACCTGCGTAACAGCAACGCCATGCAGTTGATCAACTTCCGGGTCATCACCCAGGCGGCTGACAACAGCTCCGGCACCTACTTCATGAACTTCGAGAACGCACCGGCGGGCTCGGACTACGACAACGACATGAAGGGCTACCTGTCCTATGTCGTGAGCGCGGGCACGGTCAAGGTGACGATGTGGGAGACCGGATCCTCGGCGGGCGCCACGCAGACCATGGGATATACGATCAGCGGCGTCACTGACCCCGGAACATACTACCTCATATCCAACACCAACAGCTTTACCACGAATGATGGTACGAGCAAGTTCTTCTCGACCACGCAAGCTGCGGTGGATGCTGCTTGTTCCGCGGCGGGGTTCCCTGGCACCGGCACGACCGAGTCATGCCATTACAACGTGGCCGATACCGGAGGTACGGTGCAGAGCCGGTACATGAGAGGGATCAAGACGCATTCGGCCGGAGCCTCTTCCACAGGTCTGCTGAAGCAGCCGCTGTGGTATGCCGCCAAGTACGGCGGATTCAAGGACCTCGACAGCGACGGCAAGCCCAATACCAGCAATGAGTGGGACGCGAATGGCGACGGTACTCCGGACAACTACTTCTTCGTGACCAACCCGTCGATGCTGGAGACCCAGCTGTCGAACGCCTTCAACGCGATTCTCGCCCACGCCGGCACGGCCGGTTCGGCATCGGTGAACAGCGGAACAGTGAGCAGTACGACTCGTGTCTATGAAGGCTCCTTCGATACCTCATCCTGGGGTGGCCATCTATACGCCTACCAGATCAACACCGACGATTCGCTGAATCCAGCCGCCGCCTGGGATGCGGCCCAGAAGATTCCAGCGCCCACCGCGCGCGCCATTCTGACCACCGGAGGCGCCTCCGGCGGCGGTATTCCCTTCCAATGGGCGAGTCTGAACAACACTCAGAAGGCGCAGCTGCAAGGCACCGACACCACGACAATCGCCCAGGCCCGGCTCAACTATCTGCGCGGCGATCGCACCCAGGAGCAGAGCCAGGGAGGCCCGTTCCGCAACCGCGACAGTCCGCTCGGGGACATCGTCAATTCGTCGCCGGCTTACATGGCCGCGCCGCCGTTTCGCTATCGGGACAGTATGGAGAGCACGCCTTACAGCTCGTTCCGCTCCGCGAAGGCGAACCGCACACCCATGGTCTACGTTGGCGCGAATGACGGCATGATGCACGCGTTCAATGCCAGCTCGAACGCTACGTTGCCCGACCCGGCGGCGGCCGGCATCGAGCAATTCGCATTCATACCGAGCGCGGTATTCCCCAATCTGAGTCAATTGACGAGTCTCAACTACAGCCACTTGTACTACGCGGACGGTCAGCCGACGGTCGGAGATGCGTACTATGGGAATGCCTGGCATACCGTGCTGGCAGCCGGTCTGAACAAGGGCGGCCGCGAGATCTATGCGTTGGATGTAACCGATCCGACGTCCGTGACGGAATCCTCCGCTGCAAGCACCGTTCTCTGGGAGTATACGTCCAATCAGGACGCCGATCTCGGGTACACGTTCAGTCGACCTCTAATCGTGCGCTTGCACAATGGCGTGTGGGCCGCTGTGTTTGGTAACGGCTACAACAGCACGGGGACAGGTCACGCTGTTCTTTTCATTGTCAACATCAAGGATGGCACCCTGATCAAGAAGATCGATACGAAAGTCGGGACGACGACCACGCCGAATGGGCTCGCGACGCCGGCCGCCGTGGATATCGACGGCGACGGGATCACCGACTACGTGTATGCGGGTGATCTGCTGGGCAACATGTGGAAATTCAACTTGACGAGCAACAGCGTGGCGAGCTGGTCGATACCGTACGCATCCGGCAGCAACCCGGCGCCTCTGTTCACCGCGACCGACAGCCTCGGAAATGCCCAACCCATCACCGAAAAGCCGTCCATCGGCTTCGGTGCGGCCGGGGCCGGCGTGACCGTAGTGTTCGGTACCGGCAAACTGATCGAGGCCACCGATCGCAACATCGATACGGCGCATCCCAAGGTTCAAACCTTGTACGGCGTCTTCGATCCGAATACCAATACCGCTGCCGATCTCGTCAGTGGACGATCTGCGTTGCAGCAGCAGACCATCCTCGTGGAGAAGACCGTTTCGGTGCCGACGTTGCAATCCGATGGCACGACGGTCAACAAGACGGACAATATCCGGATCATCAGTCAGAACAAGATCGATCTCGCCTCGCAACGGGGTTGGTACCTGGATCTCGTGTCGCCCGCCAATGGTTATGAAGGCGAACGGTCGATTTCCGGACCCCTGCTGCGCAACGGCCAGGCTATCTTCACAACGGTCATTCCCAACTCGGATCCGTGCGCGTACGGCGGAAAGAGTTGGTTGATGGATGTGGACGCGCTCACGGGTGCCGATCTCACTTACGTCGCATTCGACCTGAACGGCGACAAGAATTTCAACGACACCGATACGGTGACCGTGACGCTGCCTAACGGCTCGACCGTCAAAAAGCCGATCGGCGGCCTGCAGATCGATCTGTCTACAGCGCCCTCCGCTGTGTCCTCTGGGAACCTCGATATAGTGATAAACCCGACTCCCGACGGCCCGTGCGCCACCAACCCCGCTAATTGCGGGAACACTCAGGTAAATCAGGGCCCCGGCTCCATTGGACGCCAGTCCTGGCGCCAATTGCGCTGAACGAGGCACAACCATGCACAAGCAACGCGGTGTGACGCTGATCGAGCTCGTGACGGCCATGTTGGTTGTCAGCATTCTCACGGCCATTGCCATTCCGTCCTACACCTCCTACATGAGGAAGACCCGGCGCGCCGATGCGAAATCCATGCTGAACACCGCTGCGCAGCAGTTGGAGCGCTGTTATACACGGATGAACAGCTACAACGATGGGACCAACGATGTCGCCGGCGGCACTTGCCCTCTCGCACTCGGCGCCAACGCCACCAATACATACAGTTTGGCGATAGCGTTCGATACCACGCCCGGTCTACCCGCCGGGCAGTCTTACACTTTGACCGCGACGGCTCTAGGCAAGCAGGCGCTGGATACCGCTTGCGGCAATTTCACTCTCGATCAGATGGGCAAGCAGGGCGTGAGCGCGGGGACCGTGGCGAGTTGCTGGTAGCTCTGCCCGCGGCGAAATACTGGTAGAGTATCGCCCCGGGGAACATCTTCCGTTCGCGTCGCGAGGGTCGTCATGGGCTGGATCGTGCTGCTCGTCGTCATCGGCATCGTACTGATCTTCATCTCGACCTATAACCGGCTGGTGACCGCGCGCAACGCGTTCAAGAATGCGTTCGCGCAGATCGATGTGCAGCTCACCCGCCGTTACGACCTGATTCCAAACCTGGTCGAGACGGTCAAGGGCTACATGAAGCACGAGCGGGAGACGCTCGAAGCGGTCATCACGGCCCGTAACGCCGCGTATGCGGGTCTCAAGACCGCCGCCGCCGACCCGGGTAATGCCACGGCCGTGCAACAGCTCTCGGGKGCCGACCAGCAGTTGGGCGGAGCGCTGGGGCGGCTGATGGCGGTGGCCGAAGCCTATCCCGACCTGAAAGCCAATCAGAACATGATGCAGTTGTCGGAAGAGCTCACCTCCACCGAGAACAAGGTGGCGTTCGCGCGTCAGGCCTACAACGACTCGGTGATGGCTTACAACAACGCGCGGGAAGTCTTCCCGAGCAGCATCGTGGCCGGCATGTTCAACTTCCAGCCCGCGAGCCCGCTGGAGATCGCCCGGCCGGAGGCTCGGGAAGCTCCGAAAGTCAGCTTTACCTGACCCGCCGGCGGGACCGCCCGGTCGTGGACTTCTTCTCACGGCAGGCCGCCGCCCGCGGCCAGACACGCTGGCTGGTCATCGCCTTCACCCTGTCGCTGCTGGCGGTTGCGCTTGCACTCGACCTGGTGTTGTTCACCTTCCTGGCTTCCTCCAGGGCACACGCGGTCGATATCGATCCGCTGGGGTTCGCGGCGCAAAATCCGGGCGCCGCGATCTTCTCAACGTTGCTGGTGATGGGCGTGTTGGGGCTGGCGAGCCTGTACAAGACCGTGGAGCTGCGCGGCGGCGGCGGGGTCGTGGCCCGCGAGCTGGGAGGCGTGCTGGTCGACCCGGATACCCGCGACCCCCAGCGCAAGCGGCTGTTGAATGTCGTTTCCGAGATGGCGATCGCCTCGGGCGTGCCGATGCCGGAAGTCTATGTGCTCGAGCAGGAGGCGGCGATCAATGCGTTCGCGGCTGGGCACACGCCTGCGAATGCCGCGGTGACGGTGACCCAGGGCGCGCTCGACCGGTTGAACCGGGATCAGTTGCAGGGAGTGATCGGGCACGAGTTCAGTCACATTCTGAACGGCGACATGCGTCTGAACGTGCAGCTGATGGGCTGGGTGTTTGGGTTGCTGGTCGTCGGGCTGATCGGGCGGCTCATCCTGGATTTCAGTCCGCGGGATCGGCGCAATAACAACAACGCCATCGTCGTGCTGGGCCTGGCGGTCATGGTGCTGGGGTATGTTGGAATGTTCTTCGGGCGACTGTTGCAGGCGGCCGTCGCGCGCCAGCGCGAACGGCTGGCCGATGCCTCGGGCGTACAGTTCACCCGCAACCCGCAGGGACTGAGGGACGCGCTCGTCAAGATCGCCGCCGTGCCTGAAGGCTCGGCGCTGGTTACGCCCCAGGCGGAACAGGCAGCCCATATGTTTTTCGCAGCGGGGCTGAGCCGGGCCTTCGCCACTCATCCGCCGTTGCTGGAGCGCATCCGGGAGTTGGATCCCCAGTTCGATGAAACCGAGATCGCACGGGTCGCGGCACAGATGCAGAGCGACGGTGCAATGGCCGTCAACGTCAGCGGTGGCGCGCCGACGGCAGAGGTGGCCCCGGGCGCGGCAGCGCGTGCGCCGGCCCCAGGTGCTGCTTTAGCGAGTATCTCCGCGCTCACAGGCAGCTTGGCCGGGCACCAAAGCCAACAGGCGCTGCCGGCCGCCGTGCGTGAGCTCCAATCGCCAGGCCGCGCCCAGGCCTTTGTGGTGGCGCTGCTGCTGAGCAAGGAGCCGGCGGTGCGCCAGCGCCAGCTCGAGCTGTTGGGTCGGAAGTTGAGCCCCGGCAACTTCAGCTTCATTCAACAGATCGCTCCGACGGTCGACTCCATCGATCCGATGCAGCGCCTTCCGGCCCTCCAACAGGTCTTCCCCGCGTTGCGCCGGGTTCCGGTGCCCCAGCGCAAGGCCCTGGCAACCCTGGCTGACGATCTGATCCACGCCGACGCCCGCATCGACGCATTCGAATTCTCCCTGGCGAAGCTGTTGGAGACGCTGCTGAACGACGAGTTGGAAGCTCGCGTTCCGCACGGCACCGTGAGTCTCGAAGCCGCGCAGCAGCAGATCCAAGTTCTGTTCGCCGCGCTGGCGCAGCTTGGCGCGCAGAATGACCACGATGCCCGCATCGCCTACGAGGCGGGGATGACCGTGGTGTTGCCGATGCGCCCGCCCGAGTACACCCCGCTGAGCGATTGGGCTCGGCAATTGAGCGCGGCGTTGCCGCGGCTCGAGCAGTTGGAACCGTTCGCGAAGCGACGCCTGATCGACGGCCTGGTGAAAACCATCACCACCGATGATGTGATGACGGAAGCGGAGTCGGAGTTGTTGCGGACAGTGTGCGCCTTGCTCCACTGTCCATTACCACCCCTGGTGAGCAGCTAGTCCCTCTCCAGGAAGCGGCGCATCTCATTCCCGAAGCGTTGGATGTCGATCAGGAACGAGTCGTGTCCTTCGATGCAATCCAACGGTGCATAGGTCGTCGCCGCACCCGCCTGCTCGAATGCCTGTGCCAGCCGCGCCTGCTCATCGATTGCAAACAACATGTCGGACTCGACGCCGATGATCAGCGCTTTCTCGACCTCGGAGCGCTTGATTGCGGCGACGTGCGAGCCGCCATGGGCGGCCAGCTCGAAGCGGTCCATGGCGCGCGACAGGTAGAGGTAGCAGTTAGGATCGAACGCACTGACAAACTTCCGGGCATGCACCTCGAGATAGCTTTGAATGGCGAACTCGGGCGCGAACGGACCGGTTTCCGGTGGATTGATCGGTGTCGCCGGCAGGCGGGCAAACCGCTCGCGCCACTCGTGCGCCGAACGATACGTCATCATGCCGAGCTTACGCGCAATCCGCATTCCGGTCGCAGGCGGGTGCTCGTAGGCGCCACCACGCCAATCAGGGTCCCGGAGGATCGCCTCGCGTTGGATCGAGCGCAACGCGATCGCGAAGGGGGAGGCGGCCGCGGAACCCGAAATGCTGATCAATCGCCGGGCCGCGCCGGGAAACTGGGCCGCGAAAGCCAGCACCGACATGCCACCCAACGAAGGCCCGATGACGGTGTTGGCGCGCTCGATTTTCAACGCACGCAGGGTTTCATAGCCGGCGCGCGCGATGTCTTCGATCGACAGCTCGGGAAAGGACAAGCGGTAGGCGCTACCCGTAGCCGGATTGATTGAAGCGGCGCCCGTCGATCCGAAACAACTGCCGAGCGAGTTGACACAGATCACGTAATAGCGATTCGAGTCGATCGCCAGCCCGGGGCCGACCATGCCTTCCCACCAACCCTCGGTGGCGTTGTCGGCGCTGGAGGCGGCGTGCGCCGATGGCGAGAGCCCGGTGAATAACAGTATGGCGTTGTCGCGGGCTTCGTTCAGCCTGCCCCAGGTTTCATAGGCGACGACCGCCCGATGCAGTTGGCCGCCGCGATACATGGGAAACGGATCAGGCAGGCGCGCGAACAGCCGCGAGTCGTCGCGGCCGCCCGTCCCGAAAACAGAGGAGCCCTCCGGGGCGTTCCCAGCCGCATTCACGGTTCGGGATCGCCGCCGTCAGGGATCCCTTCAAACAGCGGAGTGGACAGATAACGCTCGGCTGTGTCCGGCAGCATCGCGAGAATCACCGACCCGGCCGGCGCTTCATGGGCGACTTTCAGGGCCGCGGCGAACGTGCCACCCGCGGAAATGCCACAAAAAATGCCTTCGCTGCGCGCCAGTGAGCGAGAAGTCTCGATGGCCTCCGCATCCGTGACCGGCACGATCTTGTGTGCCACGTCCTTTTTCAACACGGCGGGCACGAAGTCCGGTGTCCAGCCCTGGATCTTGTGAGGTTTCCACTCGCTGCCGGACAGAAGCGCGGCCGCAGCGGGCTCGGTTGCGACGATCTTCGTGTCGGGGCGCGCCAGGCGAATCATCTCGCCCGCCCCCGTCAGCGTCCCGCCCGTTCCCCAGCCCGTAACGAAGAAGTCCAGGCGCTTGCCAGCGAAGTCCTGGAGGATCTCGGGCCCGGTGGTGCTGCGGTGATAGGCAGGGTTGGCTTCGTTCTCGAACTGGCGCGCGAGAAACCAACCGTGTTTCTGCGCGAGCTCCGCGGCCTTCTTCACCATTCCGCTGCCGCGCTCGGCAGCCGGTGTCAGGATGACCTTGGCGCCGAGCATGCGCATGATCTTGCGGCGCTCGATCGAGAACGTCTCAACCATGAGCGCGACGAACGGGTAGCCTTTCGCTGCGCACACCATGGCGAGCGCAATTCCCGTGTTGCCCGAAGTCGCTTCCACGACCGTCTGGCCTGGCTTCAGCGCGCCGGTTCGTTCCGCCTCTTCGATGATGGCGATCGCGAGCCGGTCCTTCACCGAGCTCAGCGGATTGAAGAACTCGCACTTCACGTACATCGTGACGTTTTTGGGTGCGAGCCGTTGGATCTTCACGATGGGCGTGCGGCCAATCGTGCCGAGAATGCTGTCGTAGATCATGTGTGTTCCCACGGGCTGCGCCCAATGCCGGATTTCTATATTAAAGTTGTACGGATCTCATGACTAGAATAGTTGCATCTAAGCAATGACCCGGTTGCAGAAGTTGTTGGCTGCGGCCGGGCTCGGCTCGCGGCGGACTATCGAGCAATGGATCCGCGAGGGCCGCATAACGGTCGGCGGCCGCATCGCGCAACTCGGCGATCGCGCCGGCCCCACCGACGAAGTGTGTCTGGATGGCCGCAAGCTCGATCTCGACGCCCTGCGCGCGCCGGTGCGCGAATTACTGCTGTATCACAAGCCCGTCGGCGAGATGACCACGCGCAGCGATCCCCAGGGACGGCCTACCGTTTTTGAGCGCTTGCCCGAGCCGCGCGCGGGTCGCTGGATCACGGTCGGCCGGCTCGACGTAAATACGTCCGGATTGCTGCTTTTCACGACGGACGGGGAGCTCGCGCATCGGCTGATGCATCCCTCCAGCCAGATCGAGCGTGAATACCTCGTGCGGATTCGCGGTCGGCCGTCCGAATTCGCGATCCGGCAATTGCTCGATGGCGTGACTCTCGAGGACGGTCCCGCGCGATTCGACGATATCGTCCAGGACGAGACGGATGGCAGCCACACCACTTTCCGGGTGGTTCTGCATGAGGGCCGCAACCGAGAAGTGCGCCGGATCTGGAGCGCCATCGGCTTCGAAGTGAGCCGGCTGATGCGGATTCGGTACGGGCCGATTGAGCTGCCGCGCGACCTGCGACCGGGGGCCGCGCGCCTCGCCGGCCCGGAAGCGGCTACGAGCCTGGCGCGCGCGGTCCATCTGCCGGGTTGAGCCTCAGGCGCACCCGGACAGCCGATTTTTTTGCCCGACGCAGCAATTTGCGCGCCAACATGCATTGACACCCCGGACCTGCGAAATCAGAATACGCGGCTCGTTTCGCGGAGGGGTACCCAAGCGGCCAACGGGAGCAGACTGTAAATCTGCCGGCTTACGCCTTCGTAGGTTCGAATCCTACCCCCTCCACCACGACGGCCGGGGTCGGCTCGGGCCGGAAGTCGGTGGGCTTGGCGGGGTGCGCATCAGCGGGTGTAGTTCAATGGTAGAACCTCAGCCTTCCAAGCTGATGACGTGGGTTCGATTCCCACTACCCGCTCCAACGCGCAGCGAATGTCCGCCCACGTAGCTCAGTCGGTAGAGCACGTCCTTGGTAAGGACGAGGTCATCGGTTCGATTCCGATCGTGGGCTCCAACCGGCGGCGGTTGGGTACGGGTGGACGGGTCAATTGATGGCCCGTGAATGGCCAATTTTAGTGGTTGAGTGCCTGATTTTTTGAGGAAAGCTACACCATGTCGAAAGAGAAATTCGAACGCAGCAAGCCGCACGTGAACGTGGGGACGATCGGGCACGTTGACCACGGCAAGACGACGCTGACGGCGGCGC